>Ga0209611_10000276_pt1 | contig 69677 bp, 57 predicted proteins | sample S1TSphgellanicum_3_FD_187693 | JGI IMG/M metagenome (GOLD analysis project Ga0209611, IMG submission 187693) | Host-associated microbial communities from peat moss isolated from Minnesota, USA - S1T2_Fc - Sphagnum magellanicum MG (SPAdes) (version 2) | ecosystem: Host-associated > Plants > Peat...
TCGCCAACCCCAAGATTACCGTCGAATGACCGAGCGAGAAGAAAAAGCCGACACCCAACGGCTTCTCGCCTTTCTGCAGCATATATCTGACCGTGTCATCAACCGCCGCGATGTGATCGGCATCGAATGCATGGCGCAATCCAAGAGTGTACGCGACGAAGCCCAGCCCGACGAGCGCCGGGAAATTGGCGGTGTAATGCAGATACAAACCCCAGCCGACAACGTGCAGGATTCCGACACACCCATACAATGAAGCGATATGAGCCCAATCGGCTGCATCCAATTTCTCTGGAACCACGGATAAGAAGAATGAAGAATCTTTCATACCGCACCCGAAGCTGGCATGATGAAGGGTAAGAACATTTGCATAATACCTCTTACCGGCGGAATTGGATTGGAGTTGCCTGCGGCGGCGCAAAATGAATTGCTCCGGAGTCGTGAGACATGAAGAGTTCGGCCACGCAACGCGCCATCGCAGGCACGCTACTCTGGGGCACGCTGCTCGCGGGTGTCGCCTGCTCGCCCGTTCAGGCCGATCAGGCGGTCGGCGCCGGGACGAACGACACGAACTCCCCATCCAGCGGACTCCAAGAGATCACGGTCACGGTCCAGCGCCTCGAATTGCTCGGCACGGCCCAGACCGCGAGCGAGGGCATCGTGACGGACCAGGAACTGCAGCTCTTGCCGGCCTATCGGCCAGGTCAATTGCTGGAGACTGTCCCCGGCCTCATCGTCACCTTGCATAGCGGCGAGGGTAAAGCGAATCAGTACCTGATGCGGGGGTACAACCTGGATCACGGAACGGATCTGGAAACCTACGTCGACGGCATGCCCATCAATCAGCCCACGCATGCGCACGGCCAAGGCTACACGGATTTGAATTTCATGATTCCGGAACTCGCCGATGGGTTGAGCTACACCAAGGGAACGTATTACGCCGACGTGGGTGACTTCGGCGCGGTGGGTTCCGTCAGGGTGCGCTATCGGGACGTGATTGCGGATCAAGTGGCGATGACCGTCGGTATGTACGGATTTCAGCGGCTCTTGACCGTGGGGACGACCGAACTCGGCGACGGGCACCTGCTCGCCGCGGTGGAGTTACAGCACTACGATGGCCGTTTCGATACGCCGGATGATCAGCGCAAGGAAAATGTCGTCCTGCGCTACAGCGAGGGCGATGAGCGCAACGGCTACTCAGTGACCGGCATGGCGTATCACGGACTGTGGACCAACACCACTGACATCCCGCTGCGCGCTATTGCCGAAGGATTGGTGTCCAACCGCTTCGGATCGCTCGACCCGAGTGATGGTGGCCTTGCGTGGCGCTCCAGCTTGTCGTTCAACGCACATGAGATGTTGGGTGACGGGCGGCTCACGACCAGCGCGTACTTCATCGACAACCAATTGCATCTCTACAATAATTTCACGCATTATCTGAGCGATCCCGTTTATGGCGACCAGGAAGACCAGATCGAGAATCGCAAGGCCGTGGGCGGACAGTCGAACTACACGCTGCCGGTGCCTGTGGGTTCCATACCGAACGAGCTGTCAGTCGGTGTTTTGACGCGTTACGACATGCTGCATGTGGGCCGTGATCCGAGCGACGGTCGAGTCACCGTGCCCGCGGAGTACAGTCCGCCATCCTTCACCAATGACGACCGTGTGTGGCTGTTCGCCGGAGCGGCCTATGTGCAAGATACGACCCATTGGACGTCCAATTTTCGCAGCGTCCTCGGTTTTCGCGAGGATTTCCAGCACGGTACGGATATCGACTACGAGGCGGCCCTGCACGAGACCGCGGGCTACTCCAATACCGGGACGGACCAGCAGCAACTCCCGCAGCCCAAGGGCAGCCTCATTTATACGGCCACGGATACGCTCGAGTTCTATGCGAGTGCCGGCAGGGGCTTTCACAGCGCGGATCTGCGCGGTGTGAACCAGGACGTGAGCGTCGACTTGGGACTTCCGCACACGAACCTATTGTCCAAGCAGGAGGGCCAGGAAGTCGGCGTCCGCGCAACACCGGCGCCGAACTTCGCATTGACGTTCGCGCTGTTCAACCTGTGGCAGCAATCCGAGACCATCATCGACCCGGACGTGGGGGCGGATTCGGCCGGGCCGCCGAGCCGGCGCTATGGAGTCGAGGTCAATGTCACCTACAAGATCAACCAATACCTGGAATTCTACGGCAGCGTCTCGGGCGACCACACGCGCTTTACCCATCCGTTGGACGACGGTACCGGGCACGAGGGGGCGTACATCACCGACGCACCGGTCGCGACGGGTTCGCTGGCGCTGTACCTGACCGATCTTGGGCCTTGGAGCGGGGGGTTGAGCTATCGATATCTCGGCGATTATCCGCTGTCTTCGGGTCCGTGCAACAACGCCGCGGCGGTGCATGATTTTCCGGGAGTGGCCACGTCCTGCGCCAATGCGCCGACCGCCCTAGGTCAAGTCAATGGCAAAGGGTTCGGGGAAACCAACCTCGACGTGCATTACGCATTTCCCGATCAATGGAGCGCCTCGATGGGCATCTATAACCTGCTCAACGTGCACGCGGCTGCCGCGGAATTCTGGTACGTGGATCGACTCCAAAACGAGATTGCGACGTATCCGGATGGCCGCGCGGATATTCATGAACACCCGCTCGAACCGATCATGGTGCGGTTGACGCTGGCGAAGCGGTTTTGACGCCGCGACCGGAGCGGCTCAAGGCTTACCGGCTTTCAGCGCCGAGACGGCCGCGGAGTACTTCGCCGGTCATGCGCTCCGGATGAGTTCGGCGACCACCTCCGCGAGTTTGTCGAGGATCTCGCCAAAGCCTGCGGCTGCTCCTTTCTGCTCTTCCGGGGTGGCGGTGGGGTCGTTGCGCGTGAAGGTCAGTTTGGTCTGGCCGTCGCCGTAGTCCTCGAACAGGATTTCGTCGAGGTTGCCTTCGCGTACCTCGTCGGGGAAACCGTGGTGGGCAGGGCTCACGCGATTGCCGTCGGCGTCGGCGAAGTACCAGAGCCAGACGATCTTTTCGAGAGGGACGATCGTGCGGAATTCGCCGCCGTTATAGAAAACTTGGCCGTCGGGGGTGCGCATCGAGTAGGTGAAGCGGCCGCCGACGCGCAGATCGATCCGGCAGACGGGCGAAGTGAAGCCCTTCGGGCCCCACCATTTCATGACGTACTCAGGGGTTGTCCATGCCTTCCACACCAGCGCGCGTGGGGCGTCGAAGATGCGGCTGAATGTCTGGACTCCGGCTTCACTTGTCGCTTGCTTTGCCATGCTTTGTCTCCTCGTGCTTCATTTCCTGCAGGACCGAATCGAGTTTGTCGAAGCTCTCCTCCCAGAGGCGCCGGAAATCGAGCGCCCAGTCGGCGACAGCCTTGATCGTGGTGGGGCGGAGCGTGCAGATGCTCTCGCGCCCGCGTCGTTGTTTGATCACGAGCCGTGCGCGCACCAGGCACGCCACATGCTTGGAGATCATCTGCTGCGAGAGCGAGAAGGGCTCGGTGAGATCGTGAATGGAGGCCGGTCCCCGGGTCAATTTCATGACCATGGCGCGGCGCGTGGGGTCAGCCAGTGCGGCGAAGGTTGAGCTGAGGCTGAGCTTATTCACAACCATACGGTAGTGCATTTAGAAGGGGTTGTCAAGGCTCGAACCTGACGGAGATCGCGCGCGTGTTGGTTGATCGGGATATCGCGCGTGTTCGTTGATCGGGATATATTGAGTTCGAAACTCTCGAGGGCTCGATGAGCTACAAAAAAACAGGACCCGTCGACGGGGTCGAGTACGAACCCATGAAGGAGCCGCGCTATGGCGAGATCGCCACTTTCATGCGCGCACCGCTTGCGACCCGACTCGATGACGTGGACATCGGACTGATCGGCGTGCCGACGGATCTTGGAGTGACCAATAGGCCCGGCGCGCGGCATGGGCCGCGGGAGATTCGCAATTCATCGAGCCTGATGCGCGCCTTCAACTTGAGTCTGCGCATGAACCCGTACGAACGCTGCCGCATCGCCGATCTCGGCGACGTGCGCTTCACCGGCCGCTACGATCTCGAATTGCAAACCGCCCAGATCGCGGATTTTTATCGGCGGGTGCATGCCGCCGGTGTCATCCCGGTGACCGCGGGCGGCGATCACTCGATTACATTTCCCATTTTTCAAGCGATTGCGGCCGATGCGCCCATCGGCATGGTGCATATCGACGCCCATACCGATACCTGGGGCGACTTGTTCGGTTCCAAATTTACCCATGGAGCGCCGTTCCGATTGGCCGTCGAGCACGGTTTGCTGGATCCGAAGCGCACCATTCAGATCGGCATTCGCGGCGGCCAGAATCTCATGGATGGCGTGAATTTTTCGCTCGACAGCGGCATGCGTGTGGTCTTCATCGAGGAATTCGCATCGCTGGGCGTCGAGGGAGTGATCGCGGAGGCCCGACGCATCGTCGGCGACGGACCGACCTACATCTCCTTCGATGTGGATGGCCTCGACCCGGTCTACGCACCGGGAACGGGCACGCCGGAGGTTGGCGGGATCACCACCTTGGAGGCGCAGCGGCTGCTGCACGGCTTGCGTGGCTTGAATCTCATCGGTGGAGACGTCGTCGAGGTGGCGCCGCCCTACGATCAAACCGGCAACACGGCCCTGGTTGGCGCCACCATGATGTTCGAGATCATCTGCCTCATTGCCGACCGCCACTGGCCGCTCGCCGGAGCCGCCGCCTAACACTACCTCGCGAGGCTCCGACCGGTCTTGCCGACCGCTGCAACGGTTGGCGCCATCCTCCGCGCCGCCATCGCTAACTCATTGAAAGTTCATGGAGGCGAAGTGTTTTACCGATGATTATTTGAACTCGTTCACACTTTTCCGTCCGGGCCGTTTCGAGCGGGGCCCGGTATTGCAACGGCGACAACGATTTAATGGCCCCTACCGAACGACACCTCGTTTCGGTGCTGTCAGGTTTCAAGGGGCACTGATCGTCATGTTGAAGTTGAAATTAGCCAACCAGGTTATGTTCTCCGCCATCATCGGCGCGGCAATGCTGCCGCCGGCCGCGGGTGCCGCAACGCAGGCCGTCAAGAACGGCTATATCGTCGAGGCAGGCGCCACGGCGGACGCGGTCCGGGCGGTGCAAAGCGTCGGCGGACGGGTGACCCATGAGTTGCCGATCATCAATGGGGTGTCGGCGTTGCTCTCATCGGAACAGGCCGCGCGCCTGCGCAAGAACAAGGCCACCCAGCTGTTTCCGGAAACGGCCGTCAAGACGCAATCGACCGGCGCGCTGCCGGAGACCACGCCCGACATCTATCAGCGGGCGATGATTGGAGTCGACGAGCTTGCCGCCCAGGGCATCAACGGCACCGGCGTCACGGTCGCCGTTCTCGACAGCGGCATTCTGCAAAAGCAGGGCCTGTCATACTTGACAGCCGACCTCAACGGCAACAACCGCATGGTGGCGCAATACGATGCGATCAATAATGTGCTCGTCGACGCATCGCATCCGTGCCGAAACTATCCTTGCGTGAACGACGATTACGGCCACGGCTCGCACGTCACGGGCTTGATCGCGAGTTCCAACACGACGGATGCCGTGCTTCAAGGGCACCCGCAGGGCATCGCACCCATGGTGCACCTGATCAGCGTCAAGGCGTTCGACGCCAACGGCAATGCGAGCTACACGAACGTGCTGAACGGCCTGAATTGGATCTACGCCAACCGCAACACCTACGGCGCGATCCGCGTCGTGAACATGTCCTTCGGCGCGACGCCGCAGTCGTTTTACTGGAACGACCCCATCGACCAAGCCGTGATGAAGCTCTGGCAGGCCGGCATCGTCGTGGTCGCCTCGGCGGGCAATTTCGGGCCGGCGGCGCAGACCATCGCGGTTCCGGGAAACACTCCCTATGTGATCACGGTCGGGGCGATGACCGACAACTTCACGCCCAACGACCCGACGGACGATGGCGTGACTTCATTCTCATCGGCCGGGCCGACCTACGAAGGTTTCGTCAAGCCGGATATCGTGGCTCCGGGTGGGCACCTGGCCGCGTTCATGGACAAGAGCCTGCAGGTGTTGCCGTCCCACTATCCGCAGTACGGCTCCACCGATCCCAACCTGTACATCATGTCGGGCACATCGCAGGCGGCGGCGGTCACCTCGGGGGTCGTTGCGCTGATGCTGCAGGCGAACCCTTCGTTGACTCCGGATCAGGTCAAGTGCCGGCTGATCAGCAGTGCGAAAACGGCGGTCGGTTCGTCGGGTTATTCAGCCTATAGCATCTACCAGCAGGGCGCGGGCCGAATCAATGCCTACGCGGCGGTTTACAGCCAGGCGTCGAATTGCGCCAACCAAGGCCTCAACATCGCTGCGGACGTTTCCGGTTCGACGCACTATTTCGGTCCGGTGCGCCGCAATCCGTCGACCGGCGCGTTCTACGTGGTCAATTCCTACGGCGTGCCGCTCAATAACGACGGCTACAGCTGGAACCAATACTTTGCCAAGGGCCAGGGGAATTTCTCCAACAACGGCTACATGTGGGTGAACAACGGGTACGTGTGGCAAAGCGGCTCGGTCTTCAGTCAGACGGTGAACTTCGGTTCGAGCTCCGTCACCACGAACGGGTACCTGTGGAACAACGGCTATCTGTGGAGCAGTGGCTACCTCTGGAACAACGGGTACTTGTGGAACAACGGGTATCTATGGAGTCAAAGCTCAGTTACTTCGGCATCCGCGCCTTCGGCAGTCGAGTCGTGGAACGCACAGGAGTAGCGGCGACGGTCCGGTACTCAAGTACGTAGGGGACGAACCTCGGTCCGGGCGCGCCTTGTGCGCCCCGGACCGACCTGTTAGAATAAAAAATCAGCTGGGAAACCAAAGGGTTAGGCATCACAATAATTACAGCCTTGGTTCTCGCTCCCGCTGATTCCGCGGAAGATGGCTAGGTGGCAGAGTGGTCATGCAGCGGCCTGCAAAGCCGTGTACGCCGGTTCGATTCCGACCCTAGCCTCCACTGCGTTCGGCACTTCATGCATAATGCCGCCGATGTCGGAGGATAGTTCGAAATTACTCAACCTGCGCGCCGCCAATCCGGCCGAGGCGTTCGATTTGAGGCGCATCGGCGCGCACCCGGACTACTGGTATCCGCTCGCCTGGTCCGATGAACTGAAGGCCGGCAAGACGCTCGGACGCCGCTTCGCCGGGCTGCCGATCGTGCTGTATCGCGGGTCGAGCGGGCAGGTGTTCGCTCTAGAGGACCGTTGCGCTCACCGTCAAGTGCCGCTGCATCTCGGTGTCGTCAGCGGTGATGACATCAAGTGCCACTATCATGGCTGGACCTACAATCGTAGCGGCAAGTGCATCAATGTTCCTTATCTCGGCACGGATCGGCTGCCCACGGGGGTAAGGAGTTATCCGGCGCGCGAAGTGGACGGCTTGATCTTCGTGTTTACCGGCGATCCGGCACTGGCCGAAAGCCGCCTACCCGCGAGCCTCGGATCGTCGCAGCGCAAGGACTATAAAACCCGTCGGTTGAACCGTGAGGTTGCTTGCCACTACACGTTCATGCACGAAAACTTATTCGATATGAACCATCAGTTCATGCACCGCAAACAGATGGGTTCAATCCGGGCGCGCTGCCTCGGGCGCCAGCACGGCGAGGATTGGGCCCAGGTCGAGTACAGCTTTAGCCGGACGGAGGGAAAATCCTCCGTCGGCGAACAGGTCATCGTCGACCTGATGCGCAAGCGCGGCGAGGCGAAGAAGGATTTTTCCGATCACATGCGGATTCGCACCGACTATCCGACGCAGAGTTTGAAGGTCTGGGTGGGACGCGACATCCAGCAGAGCTCCGATCCGGTGCTCGACGTGTGGCTCGGCTATACGCCGCTCGATGCCGAGCAGCGCACCAACCGCACCTACGGCTATTTGTCGGTGAAGAAGCCGGGATTTCCCGGGATCATTCACGCCGTATGGCCGTTCGTCACCTGGTTCACCGAAAACATTTTTCGCGAGGACAAGGAAATCGTGGAATTCGAGCAGCGAGCGTACGACGCGCAGGGCGAGGATTGGAACAACGAGGTATTTCCGCCGATCCGTGACCTACGAGCGGTGCTCGCTCGTTGCGGGAAGCCGATTTCGTAGGGTCCCAGCGCCAAGACGCGACATGTCGATGCCTGAGCAATTAGCACGCGGTTCGTCGCGCTGGGACGCGCGCCTAGCGGAACGTCTCGTGAGCCCGCTCAAGGACAGCTGGGTGACGCCTAACCATCTGACCACCGTGCGTTTGTTGGTGGGCATCGCCGCCGCGGCCGCCTTCATCCCCGGTACCTATGGGTGGTCGAATCTGGCCGCTCTCTTGCTGGTGGTATCGAATTTTCTCGATCACACGGATGGCGAGCTTGCGCGCATGAGTGGTCGGACCAGCCGTGTGGGACACATCTATGACCTCGCCAGCGATGCCGCGGTGACGATCTCGCTCTTCATCGCCATTGGAGTCGGCGTCGATGCGCGGCCGGGGCCTTGGCTCGAGGCGCCCCCGGCGCTGCTCGGCGCGATTGCCGGTGTTTCGATCGCGCTCATTTTCTTTCTCCGCATGCGTATCGAGGAGATCGCGGGCAAAGCCGCCAGCCAGCAGGCGTCCTTGGGCGCGTTTGAAACCGAGGACGTGTTGTATCTGCTGCCGCTGGTGACTTTGTGCAACGGCCTACTGCCGTTTCTGATCGCGGCGGCGATCGGGGCGCCGCTGTACGCCGCGTGGGTGGTGATCGATTACCGGCGTGTGCTGCGCCGGCCGGAGCCGACGGCGTCAAGGCCGGTGTGACGCTGCCCGATGCGAATGAGGCGCTCGACGCGTGGCTCGGCAAATTCGATCTGCCGGCGCTGCGCCGCGAGTTCACCGCCCAAGGCGAGTTCCTGTTCATTCGGGAATTCCTCGCGCCGGAGATCACCGCCCGGCTGATCGCCGCCGTCGCGGCGGTCAAGCCGTCGGTCAACCGCAACTATCTTCCCGGCCACAAGCAGGGCGGCAGCGTGAGCCGGCATACGCTCGAAGCCCACGCCCCGTGCATTGCGACGCTGTACCAGTCACCGGCGCTGATCGATTGGCTCGCGAGGCTTGCCGGCGCGAGATTGCAGATCTCGCCGGCGGAGGATCCACACGGTTGTGCGCTCTATTTCTACACACAGCCGGGTGACCATATCGGCTGGCATTACGACACGTCGTATTACCGCGGCAGCCGCTACACGCTGCTGATCGGCCTCATCGACCACTCCTCGTGCCGCCTCGACTATGAATTGCACACTCGTGAGAAGGGCGCGGTAGTCGTGCCGGGTTCGGTGAGGATTCCTCCCGGAGGGCTGGTATTTTTCAACGGCGATTCCTTGCGCCATCGCATCACGCCCTCGAAACCCGGCGAGGAGCGCGTCTCACTGACGTTCGAATATGTCACCGACCCGAACATGCATCCCTGGTGGCGCCTGATTTCCAACATGAAGGATGCGGTGGCCTACTTTGGCCTGCGGCAGGTATTCGGCCAAGCCGGCAAAAGCCGCTCCGCGAACGGTCGCGCTGTCCATGGCAAATGACGCGCGCGACGCATGACGCGCGCGGCGGCATGGGCCTTGTCGGTGGGTGTGCTGCTGTTCATCGGCGTGCTGGCCTCGCAGAGCGTGCCGGCGGTGATGGCGACGCTGGCGCTCGCCGGTTGGGGGCTGGTGCCCGTGGCCTTGTTCCACCTGTTGCCGCTCGCCATCGACGCGGCAGCGATTCGCGTGCTCTTCGTGGCCCCCGCATCGCGCGGATCGACGGTCGATGCGCTGCTCGCGCGCTGGGCGGGAGAATCGGCGAACAGCTTGATGCCGGCGGGACAGATCGGCGGTCCGGTGCTGATGGCGCGCCACCTCGCACAGCGCGGAATGCGCATGCAGGATGCCGCGGCGGCGATCACGGTCAGCACCACGCTGCAAACCTTCGCGCAGATCGCCTTTGCGCTCACGGGCGCCGCGCTCCTCGGCGCTCACGCGACGCATATTTCACAAAATGCGCTGCGTACTTCGTCGCTCATCGCGAGCGGCCTGCTCGCGTTGCAAGTGGGGGGATTCTATTTTCTGCAGCGGCGCGGCCTGTTCGGCAAATTGATGCGCACCGCGAGCCGCTTTTCGGGCAAGCGCGATTGGTCTTCATTGAGAAGCCAGGCGGATGCGATCGACGGCGCCGTGCAGTTCACGTACGGCTTCGCGGGGCCGGTCAGCTTGAGCTTCTTGCTGAGCCTCGTCGGCTGGCTGGTCGGTACGGGCGAGGTCTATATGATCTTGGCGCTGATCGATCATCCGGTCGGCTGGCTAGACGCATTCCTGCTCGAGAGCTTGGGGCAGGCCATTCGCGGCGCGGCATTCGCGATTCCCGGCGCGCTCGGAGTCCAGGAAGGCGGTTATCTCATGCTCGCGCCGCTCGTCGGCTTGCCGGCGGACGCGGCGCTGGCCTTGTCGCTGGGCAAACGCGCCCGCGAACTGCTGCTCGGCTTGCCGGGCCTTGCGTACCTACATTGTGTAAGATTCACCAAAATAGAATCTTAAAGGACGTTCATGCGCGCCATCATTTTGGCAGCCGGCCGCGGGCTGCGTCTGCAGCAACCCGAAGATCGGCAGCTCCCCAAGTGTTTGCTGCCGTTCGGCGGCATGACGCTGCTCGAACGGCATCTGCGCATGCTCAACAGCGCGGCGGTGGAGGAGGTCGTGCTGGCGCTCGGGTTCATGCACGAGCGGGTGGAAGCGGCTCTCGACGAACTGGGCGTTACGCCCCGGCCGCAGATCGTGCTGAATCCAAGCTTTGATCTGGGCAGCGTGCTGACCGTGCACACGGCCGCCGAGGCCATGACGCGGGGCGGGGACGTGTTGTTGATGGACGCGGACGTGCTGTATGACGAGCGCATCATGCGGGCGCTGGTGCGCGGGCGAAATCCCGTCAATCGCGTGCTGATCGACCGCGAATTCGAGGCCGGCGACGAACCGGTCAAGCTCTGCGTGGCGGGCGGAGTGCCGATCGAATTGCGTAAAAAGCTGCCGCCGGATTTGGCGTACGACACCATCGGCGAGTCGATCGGTTTCTTCCGTTTCGATCATGTCGCCGCATGCCGCCTCGCGGCGCTGGTTGCCGGTTACGTGGAGGGCGACCGTGCCCACATGCCGCACGAAGAGGCGGTGCGCGACCTGCTGCTGGAACGCTCGCAAATCTTCGATGTGGCCGACGTGACCGGCGCGCCGTGGATCGAGATCGATTTCAGCGCCGACGTGGCGCGCGCGGCCCGCGAGGTTCTGCCGCGGCTCGAACCCCTGTCCGGTGTGAATCCATCGGCCGGAGCGAATCCATCGGCGGCCGCGAATCAACCCGCCGGAGCGCAGCGATGAGCCGGCCCGCGCCCCTGCACCCCGCGGCACCGCTCGCATCGCCGGCGACCACGCGATCCGCGAAGTTGCGCCGCATGCTGCAGAGCCCGCAGCTCGAATTCCTGATGGAAGCGCACAACGGTCTGTCGGCGCGCATCGTGCGTGAAGCGGGCTTCAGCGGAATATGGGCCTCCGGATTGTCCATCTCGGCGCAGTTCGGGGTGCGCGACAACAATGAGGCGAGCTGGACCCAGGTCGTCGACATGCTGGAGTTCATGGCCGACGCGAGCGATCTGCCCATATTGCTCGACGGCGATACCGGCTACGGCAACTTCAACAATATGCGGCGCCTGGTGCGCAAGCTGGAGCAGCGCGACATCGCCGGCGTCTGCATCGAGGATAAACAATTTCCGAAGACCAATAGCTTTCTGAATGGCGAGCGCCAGCCGCTCGCGGACATTCAGGAGTTCGCCGGCAAGATCGCCGCGGGCAAGGATTCACAGAGCGATCCGAATTTCTCGATCGTCGCCCGGGTCGAAGCGCTGATCGCGGGTTGGGGCATGGATGAGGCGCTGCGCCGCGCGGAGGCCTACCGGGTCGCCGGAGCGGATGCCATCCTGATCCACAGCAAACTCGCGAAACCGGATGAAATCGTGACCTTTGCGCGCGAATGGGCCCAGCGTTTGCCGTTGGTCATCGTACCCACCCGCTACTACAGCACCCCGACCGACGTGTTTCGCGAGGCCGGCATCAGCGTCGTGATCTGGGCGAACCACCTGGTTCGTTCGGCCGCCGCCGCGATGCAGAGCGTGGCGCGAGAGATCTTCGAGAGCGAAACCCTGGTGAACGTCGAGGATCGGATCGCGCCGGTGAACGAGATCTTCCGCCTGCAGGACGCCGACGAATATTCAGCGGCGGAGCGCCTCTACCTGTCCGCATCCGGCGCATCGCGTGCGGCGGTGGTCCTGGCTGCGAGCCGCGGCAAGGGGCTCGAGGCGATCACCACCGAGCGTCCGAAAGTGATGCTGCCGATCGCCGGCAAGCCGCTGCTGCGTTGGCTCATCGATGGCTTCAAGACCGAGAATATCAACGACATCACCGTGGTCGGCGGCTACCGCGCCGATGCAATCGACCCCGCGGGGATCAAACTCGTGGTGAACGAGCGCTACGCCGACACCGGCGAGTTGGCATCGCTCGCCTGCGCGATCGACGCGCTCGATTCGGACACCGTGATTTCCTACGGCGATCTGCTGTTTCGCAGCTACGTGCTGCGCGATCTGGTGGACTGCGAGGCCGACTTCTCGGTGGTGGTGGACTCTTCGCCGACCGGCGCCGGCAATCACACGGTGCGCGATTTCGCCTACTGTTCGCGCGGCGACGATCGGGGACTGTTCGGGGCTCCGGTGCTCCTGGAACGGGTCATCGAAGAGGGTACCGCGCCCCGGACGCAGCCGCCGGCCGCGACGTTCGAGGCGGCGCAGGGCCGCTGGATCGGACTCTTGAAGGTGAGCCGCCGAGGTCTGCTCGAGCTCAAAGGAGCGCTCGGCCGGCTGCGCGGGCGGCCGGACTTCGACACTCTCGATATGCCGTCGCTGCTGAATGCGCTGATCGACGCGGGCGCGGCGATCGAGGTGCTCTACGTGCACGGCCATTGGCGCGGGGTCAACGATCTGGAGGACTTGTCGCGCGCGGTGGATTTCGCCCACGCGCAAAAGCCGGTGCGCAGCGTTGATTGAGGCGCGGCACTTCGTTGAGGCCGCGCGCGCGCGCGGATTCCAGTGGTATGCGGGGGTGCCGTGTTCATACCTCACGCCGTTCATCAACTATGTGCTGCAGGATGAATCCTTGCACTATTTGTCGATGGCGAACGAAGGCGACGCGGTGGCGCTGATTGCGGGAGTGGCGCTCGCCGGCGCGCCGGGATCGGGACATCGACGCGGGATTGCGATGATGCAGAACTCCGGGCTCGGCAATGCCGTGAGTCCGCTCACGTCGCTGACCTGGACGTTCCGTCTGCCGCAACTGCTGATCGTCACCTGGCGCGGCCAGCCGGGCGTCGCCGACGAGCCGCAGCATGCGCTCATGGGCCCGATCACGCCGGCGCTGCTCGACGACATGGAGATTCCCTGGGAGTTATTTCCCACCGAGAGCGCGGCGATCGGCCCGGCGCTCGATCGCGCGACGGCCCATATGGACGCGGCCGGCAGGCCCTACGCACTCGTGATGCAGAAGGGCAGTGTGGCGGCCTACGAACTCGCGGCCGGCACGACGTCCGCCGTTCGCAGGCCCGACGCGAAGGCGGCGGCACCTAGGGCCGCGGCGCAAATCGAACCGCTGCGGCGCACCGCCGAGACGCGAGTCTCGCGGCGGGAGGCTTTGCAACACGTCGTGGCGCTGACGGCAAGCGCGTCGACCGCCGTATTGGCGTCGACGGGATATTGCGGCCGCGAACTCTTCGCCGTCGAGGATCGGCCCAATCACTTCTACATGGTCGGTTCCATGGGCTGCGTCGTGCCGTTGGCGCTCGGGCTCGCGCTCGCCCGCCCGGATCTGCGGGTCGTCGCGCTCGACGGTGACGGCGCGGCACTGATGCGGCTCGGGGCGTTCGCGACCGTGGGCGCGTACGGACCGTCGAACCTGCAGCATCTGTTGCTCGATAACGGCACACACGATTCCACCGGAGGACAGGCGACCGTCTCGCCGCACGTGTCCTTCGGCGGTGTCGCCGCGGCGTGCGGCTACAGCGAAGCGCTCGAAACCGATGACCTCGAGCGAATCGCGGTGTGGCTCGCCTCGCCTCCGCAAAAGGGGCCGCGGTTCGCGCGTTTGCACACGCGTGGGGGTGCGCCCGCCGATCTGCCGCGTCCCACGGTGACGCCGGTCGAGGTCAAGACGCGCTTGATGCGACACTTCGGCTCCGGCGGCGGAGTCCATTGATGCTGCTGCTCAATCCCGGTCCCGTGACATTGTCGGAACGCGTTCGCCGAAGTTTGCTGCAGCCGGATTTGTGTCATCGCGAAAGCGAGTTTTTCGATCTGCAGGACGAGGCGCGGGCGCGGCTGCTCGCCACCTACGATCTGGACGCGGCGGAATGGTCGGCCGTGCTGATGACGGGTTCCGGTACCGCGGCGGTGGAGAGCATGGTGGCGGCGCTGGTTCCTGAATCCGGGCGCTTGCTCATCGTCGAGAACGGTGTCTACGGCGAACGCATCGCGCAGATCTGCGCCCAGTACCGCATCGCGCACGAGCGGCTCGTCGGGGATTGGATGAAGGCGCCGGACCTCGATGCGGTGGCCGCACGGCTCCATGCGGGGGCCGCACACGTCGATGCGGAGGGCGGCGCTCGGCCGTTCACGCACGTGGCGGTGGTGCACCATGAGACCACCACCGGGCGGCTCAACGATTTGCAAGGATTGAGCCGGGTGTGCCGCGTCCATAGGGTCAACATGCTGGTCGACGGCGTCAGCAGTTTCGGCGCCGAGGCCATCGATTTTGCCGACAGCCGCCTGGCGGCGGTGGCGGCCACCGCCAACAAGTGTTTGCATGGGGTTCCCGGCGCCTCCTTCGTGATCGTGCGCCGCGGGGCGCTCGCACAAGCCGCGAGCCGCACGTATTATCTCGACCTCGCGCGCCTGGCCCGGTTGCAGGAGCAACGCGGCACGCCGTTCACGCCGGCGGTGCACGCTTACTATGCGCTGGTCGAGGCGTTGCGCGAATTTGCGGAAGAGGGGGGCCGCGCGGCGCGCCATCGGCGCTACGCCGCGCTGGCCGAACAGGTGCGTGCCGGATTGGCGGCACTTAGTATCGACACCGTGGTGCCGCCGGGGCAGTCATCGGTGGTGTTGCGCGCGTATCGACTGCCCAGGGGCTTGAACTATGTGTCTTTGCACGACGCTATGAAAGCGGACGGTTTCGTGATTTACGCGGGCCAGGGCCGGCTTGCGGAAACGCTGTTCCGCATCTCGACGATGGGGCACCTCTCCTCGGCGGACATGGAGCGCCTGCTCGCCTGTTTCGCGCGCGTGCTCGCGTGACTCGCCCTGGCCGCGTGACTTGCGCCTGGCCGTTGGCCGCTCTGCTCGCGCTGTCGGCGTGGCCGGCCGCCGCCGATGACGATCCGACTCAAGCCCCGGCGCAAGGGCCCATCAACTCCGAGGACTCGAAGGGCCCGGCGTGGTTGACGCGCTGGTTCAACCCCGCGACGGCGCCGTTCATCCCGGTGCCGGAGATCGGTGTCGATCCCAACAGCGGCACGACGGTCGGTCTCATTCCGACGTGGATACAGACGGATGAGGACCACGAGATCCGCCGCATCATCGCGCCCGACATTCTGTACAACCCTTATTTCGGCCTCGGCGTGCACGGGCGCATCTATGGCTACACCTCAGGGGACGAACAATGGTCGGTGGTCGCCGGCATCAAGCAGCGCGTGGAGCGTGAATTCGATGCCGAGTATCAGAAAGGACGCGAGCGCAACCAGCTTTGGTCCATCAACACCAGTTTGATCTACGACCGCAGCGGTACGCCGCGGTTCTACGGCATCGGCAACGAATCGCCGGAATTCGATGAAACGAATTACACCGACCAGACCGAAGAAGCGCAGGTGCAGGTGGGCCTCAACCTGACCCATGCCTGGCAATTGCAGTACACCGCGCGCCTGCAGGACGTCGACGTGCTGCCCGGGACGCTGGCGAAGATCGCCAACCTCGAGAGCCGCTTCGGACGCATCCTCGGCGTCGGCACCAACAAGCTGTTTCTCGATCGCTTGGCCATCGTCTATGACACGCGCAATGATTTGACGGTCCCCAGCAGCGGAGTGCAGTTGATCGCCTACGGCGGCCTCGCCAGCCGCGAGGGCATACTCAACGACTCGATGTACAGCGAAACGGGCGGCGACGGCCGGGCCTACTGGCCGGTCGGCCCAAGTACCATCGTGGCGGCGCACATGGCGATACGCTATCTCCCCACCTCCCACGGCGTTCCCTTCTGGGCGCTCAGCGAGATCGGCGGCGGCGACAGCGTGGTCGGCGGCGAACAGCCGCTGCGCGGCTTTGGCGAAGGACGGTTCTACGATCGCGATTCTTTCTCCAGCAGCGTCGAGCTGCGGCGCAAGGTTTACAGCTTCGATGCCAGCTCGACCTTCGTCGACGTCGAAATGACTCCGTTCATAGACTTAGGCCGCGTCTATGGACGCACCAGCACGCTGCCGTTCGATCAATTGCACCATGTCTATGGCGTGGGATTTCGCGGTATCGCGCGGCCCTTCGTGGTCGGCTACGTCGATATCGGCTACGGGAGCGAGGGCGTTGCCGCGTTCACGGGGCTCAACTATCCGTTTTAGCGTATAACGTTCACTCATTACCCAAGAAGCCAAGCACCCACAAAAGTCAAGCACATGGATCAGTTGCGCCCCGCGAGCAGCCTCATCGTCACGCGCGCAGCGGCGCTCGTGCAAACCGCGCACGTCACGGTGCTGTTCGCGGATCTGCGTGGCTATACCGCAATGGCCGAGCGCCTGCCGGCGGCCGATGTCGTCCCGCTGCTGAAGGAATACTTCCATGTGCTCTCCTCAGCCACTCGCAGCAACGGCGGGCGCGTATTTCACATGGCGGGCGACGGCATGATGGCCGGATTCGGGGTAAACGATATGAGCGGCGACGGCGCGCGCCAAGCCTTCGCCGCGGGCCACGCGATGCTCGCGGAGTTTGCCTGCATCGCGACGCGCTGGCGGACCGAATTGTCGATCGATGCCGGCATCGGCATCGGCCTGCATCTCGGTGAAGTCGCGGTCGGGGTGCTCGGACCCTCGCGCCACAGAACGCCGACTCTGGTCGGCGATACGGTCAACGTCGCCGCCAGACTCTGCGGCCGCGCGCGCGCCGGCGAGATATTGTTCTCCTGCACGGTCGCCGAGGCCCTGACCAAGGATGCCGCGGGCGACGGTGCCCCGGCGGCAGCGACGCCCTTTCTCCAGCTGCCGCAATTCGAGCTCCGCGGACGCCGCGCGCCGATAGACATCTGGTGCATGCCGGCGCCGCAGCGCGTTGCGCTGTAAGCATCGATCGAAGCTGCTAAACTCCCGGCTTTTCAAGCCCTTGTGGCGGAATCGGTAGACGCAACGGACTTAAAATCCGTCGACTAACCATGTCATCCCGGTTCGAGTCCGGGCGAGGGCACCAGGTAATCCCGTGTTTCGATACTTCGAAAAACTCGTGTCGCCGTATCCGGATGAACCGGCGCCACAGCTGCCGACACATTTTTTTCCGTTTCTCTGGGCGTGCGCCCGCGGGGCACGTCCGTTCATCGTCGGCATGACGCTGTTCACGGCCGTGATCGGCGTGTTCGAAGCACTGCTGTTCAGCATGCTGGGCCACATCGTCGATTGGCTGGCGAAGGTCGCCCCGTCTCGATTGTGGGCGGAGCAGCGCGGGCATTTGATCCTGTTGGGCGCGATACTCGCCGCGAGCGGCCTGCTGGTCGCGCTGCAAAGCTTGTTGAAACAGCAGACGCTCGCGGGCAATTTCGCGATGCGCCTGCGGTGGAACTTTCACCGCAACATGCTGGCGCAGAGCATGAGCTTCTACCAGGACGAATTCGCCGGCCGCGTCGCGGCGAAGGTCATGCAAACCGCGCTCGCGGTACGCGACACCTGGATGATCCTCGCCGACATCCTGGTCTTCGTGGTGATTTACTTCGTCACGATCGCGTTGGTGGTGGGCGGCTTCGATCTATGGCTGCTGGCGCCGTTCCTGGGCTGGCTGGTGCTGTACCTGTGCGCCATCACGTACTACGTGCCGCGACTCGGCGCCGTGGCCAAGGCGCAAGCCGACGCGCGTTCGCTCATGACCGGCCGGATCACCGATGCCTACACGAACATCGCGACGGTCAAGCTGTTCTCGCACAGCCAGCGCGAGGCGGAGTACGTCAAGGGCGCGATGTCCGAGTTTCTGAAAACCGTGTACCGGCAGATGCGCATGGTGACGGGATTCGAGATCGTCAATCACGTGCTCAGCATGGCCTGTGTCGCGAGCACCGCGGGCGTCACCTTGTGGCTCTGGACCCAGAATCGAGTGGGCGTCGGCGCGGTGGCGGCCGCGACGGCGATGGCCCTGCGGTTGAGCGGCATTTCTCACTGGGTCATGTGGGAAATGGCCTCGTTGTTCGAACAGATCGGCACCGTGCAAGACGGACTCAACACGCTCGCACGCGCCCCCACGGTGGTCGATCGGGCCGATGCACAGCCGCTGCGGCTCACGCGCGGCGAGATCCGCATCGAGCAGGTGAGTTTTGGCTACGGCGCGGACCCGGCGCAAGGGCGCCCGGTGATCGACAATCTCAATCTGCACATTCGTGCGGGGGAAAAAATCGGCCTCGTCGGCCGCTCGGGCGCCGGCAAGAGCACCATCGTCAATCTCTTGCTGCGGTTCTACGACATTCCGCAGGGCCGAATCCTGCTCGACGGGCAGGACATCGCCCATGCGACCCAGGACAGCCTGCGTGCGCAAATCGGCATGGTGACCCAGGACACCTCGTTGCTGCACCGCTCGGTCAGCGACAATATCTTGTACGGCCGACCCGATGCGAGCACGGCCGACATGGTGGCCGCGGCGAAGCGGGCCGAAGCGCATGACTTCATCGTCACGTTGACCGACCCGAAGGGCCGCCGCGGATACGATGCGCATGTCGGCGAGCGGGGCGTCAAGCTGAGCGGCGGCCAGCGCCAGCGCGTGGCGATCGCCCGGGTAATGCTGAAGGATGCCCCTATTCTGTTGCTCGACGAGGCCACCAGCGCGCTCGACAGCGAGGTCGAAGCCGCCATTCAGCAAAGCCTGTATCGGTTGATGGAGGGCAAGACCGTCGTCGCCATCGCCCATCGCCTGTCGACCATCGCCGCGATGGACCGACTGATCGTGCTCGAGAAGGGCCGCATCGTCGAACAGGGCACCCACTTCTCATTGCTCGCCGCGGGCGGCTTGTACGCCCGGCTCTGGGCGCATCAGAGCGGCGGGTTCCTGGGAGAGGAATCGGAGGAGCCGCGGGCCGAGAACGCGCTCGGCGCGACCTAGTCGCATTAGCAAATTCGAACTCGCGACTGTCTATCTCGGCCCATAGTCAGTCAATACGATCGCCCTAGATTGCCGCGGCGACCTTGAGGGCCTCAAACACCGCTTCCTCGGCGGTGCGGGGCGAGGCGGCGTCACCGATCACGTGAACCTCCGTGTCGCCCGCGAGGGACTCGGAGAGCTCATCCACCGGCGTGTGCCCCGTGCACAGCACGAGAGTATGAACCTTGTCGATGACGACCGGCTCGCCACTGGTCACGTGCTGCAGGTACACGGTGTCGGCATCGCTGCCGTAGAGACGCATGTAGGGCAGCACCGTGACGCCCAGCTTGTGGAGGGTCGATGCCGCATCGTCCCGGACGTACAGCGGCAAACTCTCGCCGGCGGCGATCCCGGTGACCGCCAAGCGCACGGAGCGCCCGGTTTGCGCCAGGTGTTCCGCAATGCCGATGCCGATCCAATCGGCGCGCCAGTCGATCACGACCACCGAGTGCCCGGGCGTGCACTGCCCGCGCAGTACTTGCCACGCATCCACGATCTCGAGGTCACCCTCGCGAGGAAACTCGGGCCGGTAGGGCGCGGCGCCCGTGGCAATGATCACCACCTCCGGCGCTTCGGCCAGGATCGAGGCGCGATCCATTCGAGTTCCCTTGCGCACCTCGACGCCGGAGGTCTCCAACTCGCGCTGCAAATTCGTCACCAGGCCACCGAACTCCGCGCGCCCCGGCAGCATTTGCGCCAACAGCGCCTGGCCTCCGAGGCGACGCTCGGCCTCGACCAGGGTTACGCGGTGGCCGCGCTGCGCCGCGATCACCGCGGCCTTCATCCCGGCGGGGCCGGCGCCGACCACCAGGACACGGCGGCGCGTCGCCGCGGGCGCCAAATTTCCGAAGCGCAATTCGCGACCGCTGACCGGATTCTGGATGCACGAGATCGGGTATCCCTTGTGGAAGTGTCCGATGCAGGCTTGGTTACAGGCAATGCAGGCGCGAATGTCTTCCGTGGCGCCGCCCGCCGCCTTGTTCGGCATCTCCGGATCGCAGATGAGCGCACGCGTCATGCCGCAGACGTCGGCATGATGGCTCGCGATCACGGCCTCCGCGTCGCCCGGCAGATTGATCCGTCCGGTGACGAACACCGGAATTCGCGACTGACGCTTGATGCGCGCGGCGTAGGGCACGACGTAGGCATTCTTCGCGGTCATCGGCGGGGCAATGTGAACGGCGCCGCCCAAGCTCGCGGAGGTGCCCAAGGTGATGTGAACATAGTCGATGGTATCGCCGAGGGTTTGCACCGCTTCGAGCGTTTCGCCTTCCGTGAGGCCGTTAGGGTCCGCCTCCGATCCGGAAATGCGCATCCCCACGACGAAGCCCTTGCTCACCTTGCCGCGGATGTCGGCGATCACCTCGCGCAGGAAGCGCAATCGTCCGTCGAGCCCGCCGCCGTACGCGTCCTCGCGCAGGTTGACCCGCGGGTTGAGGAATTGCGCCGGCAGATAGCCATGGCTCGCCACGATCTCGACACCGTCGAGACCCGCCGTCTGCATGCGCCGGGCTGCATCGCCGTAGCCGCTCACGATGGAGCTGATCATGGCGGGTTGGAGCGGTTTCGGCATGACGCGAAATCGCTCGTTCGGCACCGCCGAGGGTGCGTACGCGACCGTCAGCAGGCCGCCGTCCGCTTCGGCGATCTCTCGGCCCGGATGGAACAATTGCGCGAACAGCACGGTGCCGAAGCGATGTACGGCCTCGGCCACGCTGCGGTATCCCGGGATGCACGCATCGTCCGTCGCCATCAACACATGATTCGTATAGCGCGCCGTCTCGTGCACGCCCGACACCTGCAGCACGATCAAACCCGCGCCGCCCCGAGCCCGCGCTTCTTGGTAGGCCACCAGCGCCGGGTTGACGGTGCCGTCGACGGGCAGCGTCGTGTCGTGGCCGGTCGACATGATACGGTTCTTCAGGGTGCAGCCGCGGATCTTCAGCGGCTGAAACAGGTGCGGGAAGGGCGTCGACATCGCACGATTGTAGCGAAATGCACGCCTCGCCTCGCGCGCCATTTTCGAATCGCCTCGCGCGGCGTTTTCGACTACCATCTGGCCGCCGACGCCTGGTCTGGCCGCCGACGCCTTGGCACGAATCGGCATTATGAACATCCTAACTATTCGAACATGGCTGCCGGCACGCTGGCTGAATCGCTTTACCCTGGCGCCCACCGACCTGTTGCGCGATGCGACGTATCGGCGCCTGTGGACGTCGATATTGATATCGTCGTTCGGCGCACAGGTGACGCTGCTCGCGCTGCCGCTGAGCGCCGCGGTGCTGATGCATGCCGCGCCCACGCAGATGGGGATCTTGACCGCGGCGGAAATCGTGCCGTTCGTGCTGTTCTCGCTGCCGACCGGAGTGTGGCTCGACCGGGTGCGGAAACTGCCGGTGTACGTGGTCGGCGAATTGTCGGTGGCATTCACGGTGGCGACGGTGCCGGTGGCCTGGTGGTTCGGCTGGCTGTCGATGCACTGGCTCTACGTCGTCGGTTTCGTGATCGGCGCGGTGAACACCACCGCGGGCAGCGCGGCGCAGATCGTGCTGACGCAGATCGTGCCGCGTGAGCGCTTGGTCGAGGCGCATGCGAAGAACGCGCTCGCCACCTCGGCGGCGGAGGTGACGGGTCCCGGCGCGGCGGGTGCGCTGATCAAAGTCACGGGCGCACCCTTCGCGTTGCTGGCCGACGCCGTGCTGCTGTTGATCTCGGCATCGATATTGCGCGGCGTAGCGGTGAAGGAGAATCCGCTCAACGAGCGCACGCCTTTCTTCATGGCCATGCGCGAGGGCATCGATTTCGTCCGCGGTCACCGACTGCTGTTGACCATGGCCACGTGCGTCGGCGTCTGGGAGATGTGCAATCAGGCGGCGATGGTGATCCAGATCCTATTCGCGACGCGCCAGCTGGGGCTGACCGAGCGAGGCGTGGGTTTGAGCTACGTGGCATTGGGGCTGGGCACGATTCTCGCGAGCGCGAACGGTCATCGCGTGGTGCGCCGCCTCGGCCCCGGACCCACCCTGGTGCTCGGCTTCGCCATCTCCGGCAGCGGCTGGCTGTTGCTTGCCATCTCGCCGCTGAATGTCTTTGGCATCCTCGCCTATGCGCTCATGCTCATGCTGTTCGGCGTGGGGGCGGTCTTCATATTCATCAATTTCCTCTCCTTGCGCCAAGCCGTCACGCCGGCGCCGATGCTCGGCCGGATGACCAGCACCATGCGCTGGCTCATTTTGATACCGGCGGGACCCGGCGCATTACTCGGCGGTTGGCTCGGTGAGAACCTCGGCCTAAGAGTGGCCTTGGGCTTCGCAGGCTGCACGTCGCTGCTGCTGGCGCTCACCGCCTGGCGCCGGCCCGTGATCCGCAGCGTGACTACATTACCGACTCTTAAGAGCGAGGCTGTCACGCCGTATTCAGCTGATTGATCAATGGCTTAGCGGCGGGATGGCGGGGCATCGCGGCGCCGCCGGCCGACGGACGGCCTCGGGCCGGTCAACGCTCAATATTCGCGACGCGTTTCCTTACCAGGTTCGATGATCACGGGTTCAATGATCATTGGTTGAATGTTCGTGTCGTCGTTGGAATGTTTGGTTCCAAGTTGCTTCGATCGTTGGTCAGAGTGTGCAATCAAGAAGGAGTCTGAAATGAAATCTTCCCGCAAGGCATTGTTGTTGGGCCTCATGATGGCCGCGGGCGCGGCCGCTGCGCCCACGATCGCCGCCGCCGGAATCCTCGTCGACATCGATGTGGCGCCGCCGCCCGTTCGCGTCGAAACCGTCCCTGAGCCTCGCGCCGGCTTCGTTTGGGCGCCGGGATTCTGGGAATGGCGTGACGGCGCCCATGTGTGGGTGCCCGGCCATTACATCCATGAGCGGCGCGGGTACCATTGGGTACCGGATCGTTGGGAGCAACGCGGCCCGCATTGGCATCACGAGCCCGGTCACTGGGAGCGTTAGTCCGAACGCCGACCGGTGACTTCAAGCTCACGTCGCGGCGGGTGCCGCGGCGTGAGCCGATTTCAAACAGTTTTTCATGAAGTCGCGGCGCGCATCGCCACGCTCCAGTTTCTGATCATCCGCTTGCTTCTTGCAGGCGGCCCAAGCCGGATCATGATCGTGGTGGTGACCGGGCGCATCAGCGCCGGGCGGAGGCGGCGGGGGCGTGTCATCGGCGGATGCGGCACCGCTCCAACCGACCGCGCCGCCAACGCTCAAGGCGAGAGCAACGGCATGGAAAAATGCGACGAATCGTGGACTGCGAATCATGGCTGTAACCTCCGGAGTATCGCGGTGAGTGAACCCAAGCGCCGCACGTGCGGCGACAGTGTGCGGCCGCGATTCTACGATGCAGCCTCGAGGAGTTTCTCCAAGGCATTGCAAAGCTATGTGAAGTTGGGCGTGCCCTTCAGTCTCTCGATGGCACTCAGCCTATCGCCCGTCGTACCTGGGTATTGCGCATCGTCAGCGACGCGTGGCGAGGCGGCGATCGGCCAAGTACTCCCGGACGCTGCGCTGGAAGGACTGAATGGTCCATCCACGACGCTGCGGGCGTTTCGCGGAAAACCGCTGCTCATCAATGTGTGGGCCAGTTGGTGCGGACCGTGCCAGGCGGAGATGGCGTCTTTGGAACGACTCGCCTGGCAGGACCCGAGGCGCGATTTTGCGATCATCGGCATCTCGACCGACGACTACCCCGATCGAGCCCTGGCGCTGCTGCGTAAATCCAATGCGACGATCAGTCATTTCATCGACCGCAAGCTGCGGATGGAAAACATGCTGGGCGCATCACGCCTCCCTCTCACGGTGCTGGTGGACTCCGGCGGGCGGGTCATCGATAAGATTTATGGTTCGCGGCAGTGGGACAGCGCGGAATCCCAGCAGTTGATATTCGAGGCATTCAAGCGCCATTGAGCGTGCGGCGCCAACATCGGCACGCATTGGACAACGGCACTCAAGTGCCTATAAAACCAGCACGAAACGCTTTGCTGAACAAAGTATTTGCAGCGGATTTTCGCGCGGAGTAATGTGCATCCACGTTAGGTGCTACGGGTTCCAAGAAACTCCAGCGCTGCACCCAACGAGGGAGTCTTGCAAATGCGGTCCATCGCCGATACCGAGAAGTTCAAGAACGGTGCTCGCCGTGCTGCCTCACCCAAGTCGGAGCGATCGCTCCCAGCCATACGTATCGCCGCCGTGAAGGCGGGCAACCAATGAATTCGCATCGAGGGTCGTGAAAAAAAGAATTTTGGGATGAATTAAAAAATAGCGGGACTAGCCCGCAGCCGATGTCAGGGGGAAATGTGACATTATCGGGTCGACTCTTAGAGTATTCGTTTGCTGCGGCGATGGTCTGCCTCGGCTCACTCATCTTGAGCACGGCAAGCGCACAAGCGCCCGCGAATGGCTTCAAACCGGCCGGACCCGCTCCGGATCTGCCGCAGACCGACATGAACGCCGATGCCACCAACGCGAGGAACCCGTACCCCGTGGCGCCTGGATTCGCGCATGCGTCGATCCCTGAAAACCCGCTGGCACCGGATGCCAAACCCGTGGGCGAAGACGTCTGCGGAGTGTGCCATCAGATAGAGGATGCGCACTTCAGCCATACCGCGCATGCGAATGGTTTGCGCGCCGCTGCCAAGACCACCATGGGCTCGCCGGTATGCGAAGCCTGTCATGGACCAGGATCCTTGCACTGGAAGAAGCCGAAAGAGAAAGGCCTGATCATCGGGTATACGAAGGGCAACGGCACGCCCATCGCCGTGCAGACCAAAACCTGTTTGGCCTGTCACTCGGGCGGTGCTCGCGATCACTGGTTGGGTTCGGTCCACCAGCGCCAGGACCTGTCGTGCAGCGACTGCCACAATCCCATGCAGAAGGCGTCGGTCGAGGGACTCGAGGCGAAGAGTTCGATCAACGACACGTGCGCCAACTGTCACAAAGACGTCAGGCTGCAGTTCAACCGCCGCTCCCACATGCCGCTTCCCGAAGGAGCCATCAGCTGCGTGGATTGCCACAATCCGCACGGCTCGTTGACCGCGCCTCTGCTCAAGACCACCACGGTCAACGAGACCTGTTATCAGTGTCACGCGGAGAAACGCGGTCCATTCCTGTTCGAGCATCCGCCGGTCAAGGAGAGCTGTCTCAATTGCCACACACCGCACGGCTCGAACAATGCAACTTTGCTGTTCGAACCGCTGCCGTTCCTGTGCGAGAACTGCCACACGATGGAATTGCATCCGAACAAGCTGCAAACGCCGCAATCGCTCGCCACGGGCGTGAATCCGGATGAGCGCGTAATGGGCCGAGCGTGCCTGACCTGCCATGCGCAGATTCACGGCTCGAATGCACCGGCCGGATCGAGGTGGCACGAATGACGAGGAGAGCCGACATGCGCAATGCGAAATGGTTGACCCTGGCGGCGTTGACGGCGGCGCGCATCGCGGCCGCGGACACGGGCGTCGGCATCGACTTGCAGCAGGGCAACAAGCTCGATCCGACCGGCGGCATTGCCTACTACGATTGCGATCCGGGCGGGCGTTCTTATCGCACGAGCATCGAGCACGAGACGCCCACGGGCTTCTTATATCCGTGCCCCGAGATTCCGCCGGTCGAAACGCCGACCGGGCAGTGGAGCTACCACGGAGTGCTCGACTTGGGCGAGCTGCATTTGAGCGGCCAAACGACGGACTATCTCTACCAGCGCTACACCGACTGGCGTAACGGACCGGTGATCGGTAAGGCGATTCTGCATTTCGAGCGACCGGACGACGGCTCTTATGTGGATTTCCGCGGCAGCAGCCTGAGCGATACGAACCAATTCTTCAAGCTGACCGTAGGCCGCTTTGGCGCCTATACCCTCGTCGCGTTCGCGCGCGATATTCCGAACGTCGTGAGCGGCGATGCCAAGCCCATCTGGAACGGTGTCGGCACCAACAATCTCACCTTGCCATCGACGTTGAAGCCCGGTAGCACCTCGGCGGAAGTGGCGGCGGTGTCGGCCGCGACTCCCACGCGCCGCCTGGAAGTGGATCGGCAGAAGGAAGGCGTGTCGTTGAATTATTACTTCACCAGCCGCCTGACCGCCTACGGCAGCGTCACCTACGAGGACCGCAAGGGTGAGCGGCCGTTCGGCGGCGAATTCTTCTTCGCCTTTGCAGTTCCGGGCGACGGCGCCGTGTTGGAGACCGTCAAGCCTATCGACGACCATACCATCAATGCGAACTTCGGCCTGCGCTACGCGGGCTCGACCTGGCGTTACGAGATTGGCTACACCGGGTCAGCCTACCGGGACCGCTACAAGGTGTTCGACTACCAAGACCCCTTCAATTTGTTTTCGGTCATTCCCGGCACTTCCGACTCGACGACGACTTACAAGGGCGCGCCGTCGACGCTCTATCAAGGCCAGTTCGCGATGGAGCCGGACAACAACTACGATCAGATCCGGGCGAGTGTCACGCGCACCATGCCGCTCAATGGCGAGATCTCGGCCACCGCCTCCGGCGCGCAATTCTATCAAAACGAGGGTTTGATCCCGCAGATCAATTGCACCGGCCAGTTCGGCACCATCACGAACCCGCTCAATCCGACCGGGGCGGGCGGGGCGAACGGCAACCCGTTTCTCTACAACTGCAACCAATGGAATTCGGTCAAGGATTTATCTCAGCCCACGGCCGACATGATCATGAATACCGGGTCATTCGACGGCAGCTACCTATTGCGGCCGACATCGCAGTGGACGCTGCGCTCGACCTACAAGTTTTACGAACAGGACTACGTGGGCCGTTACACCAACTACAATCCCGTGACGGGTCAATACGGCTACATCGCCGAGAACGGCGCGTTCTTCGCGTTCGTGCCGGGCGGCGGCGGCCTCTACAATGCGCCCGGCGGCGAGTGGCAGATCAAGAACATACCGCTGACGTACGTGACGCACGAGGGGACGCTCGGGGCCGATTTTCGTCCGAACAAAACCAACGCGCTAGGCTTCACCGCCACCTATAATCGGTACGATCCCGAGAATCGTGAACGGATGTACGTCGTCGATGAAAGTGCGAAGCTCAACTGGACCAACCGCTCCTTCTCGTGGCTCACGCTGCGCGCCAATTACCTGTACATGAAACAGACGGGCGGACCTTACAATCCGAACCCGTATTTCTTCGCGTACACCGACGATCTGCCGGGCTTTGTCTGCCCGGCCGGCGGCTGCCTCGCGCGCACCGTCGATGCCATGCGCAAATTCGACGTGGCCGACAAGAACGAGAACAAGATGGACTTCATGGCGACGTGGAATTTCTACCCCACGATGACGCTGACCACGACCTTCCGCGGCGACTATAATTCTTATCCGGGTTCGTTGATCGGCCGTCAGGGCTATAATCTGACCACCGGCATGATCAATTGGGAGTGGCAGCCCAAGGTGGGGACGAATCTCAATGTGTTCTGGAGCCACGATGCATCGTCGCTGCATCAGGCGAATGTCGCCGATCCCGGCGGCGGTCCTACCTGTGTGGCACTACTCGGCTATTCTTGTACCGAAACCGATGACGTCTTGGGCGGCACAACCTATCCGCTGGCGGCGCGCTGGTGGCTCGCAGATAAGGAAAGAGACGACACGGTGGGCGTGGTGTTCAAGAAGAACTTCTACCATTTCCGCCTCGATGCGGCGTACAACTTGCAGTACTCGCAGAGCATTCAGTCCTTCAACGCCGCGTCGCCCTTGGCACTGGCGTATCCCGCCGATTCGATCTACGGCTTGACCGGCGCCTTTCCCGCCAATTCCGAGCACACGAATTCGCTCAATCTGGCGGTGATCGTGCCGATCAACGATCGCATGACGGTGCGCCTCTTCGAGTACTACGAGACCAGCAAGATCTTCGACTGGCACTACGCCAACTTTGAAAACACGCTGGTCTATGGCAATCGCGTCTACACCGACGGAGGCCCGAGAAACTACAGCGCCAACATCGTTGGACTGTTCTTTACGGCGAAGCTATGACCTCACGTTGCGCCGTGTCCGGCCGGGCGTTGACCTCCAGCGGGAGGGAACTCTGAAGCATCGGCTGCCACGATGGTTAGCGGTGGTGGGTGCCGCTGCGCTGGCGGGAATCGCGCTCACCGCCTATGTGGACGCGTCCAAACCCACGGGGGCGAACGGCGACGGCAGTGGAACTGCCGGCGAGGGGTCCACGTCGCACGGTCCCATCACCGAGGCCGCGTCGATGCTCAGGGCCGCAGAAGCCGGCGGCGCGGAGCCCAAAACCGGCGCCGAGCCCGAAGCCGGTCCGCGCGATCTCGACGTGGCTGAGAAGGTGGCGGCTGTCGACCAACATGGCGGCGGATCCATGGAAGGGGCGGTTGCGGGGCTCGAACGTCGTCTCGCCGCCAAGGGCGGCAGCGATGCCGACTGGGAGCTGCTGGCCAAGTCGTATGAATTCCTGGGCCGCACAGCCGACGCCGCGCAGGCGCGAAACAAGCACCTGCCCGCGGGCGCTGGCACCGCCCTCGCGGACACCGCACCCGCCGGTGCTGCCACCGCCCCTCCGGGCGCCGCAGCCGCCGCTCTGAACCCGGGGGTCGCTGTCGATGGAGAAGTGATACTGGCCGATGCGCTGCGCGGCAAGGTGCCCGCGGGACTGACGCTGTTCATCGTCGCCAAGTCGGTCAATTCGCCCGGCCCGCCGGTTGCAATTCTTCGCACCACGACCGATGTTTGGCCGGTGCACTTTCGCCTCGACGACACGCAAGCCATGATGCCGCAGAGGAAGCTCTCCACCGCCGGTCCGGTTACCATCGAGGCGCGCACCTCCAAGTCCGGGCAAGCCATGCCGGAAAGGGGCGATTTCCAGGGCGTGACGACGCAGCTCGATCCGACGGCCGGCAAGCCGATACGGATCGTCATCGAACGCGTCATCGGCTAGGAGCCCTCGTGACGGCGACCCCCATCCAGACCGGCTAGTTGGTAGACGCACAGGCCATGAAGGTAACAGGGTGGCGCTGTCTGGTTTTGATCGGCGTGTGCGCCGGCGCAGCGCAATCCGCTGACCGCACCAAGACTCTCGCGACCGTTGAAAGCACGGCGACCGGACTGTCGGCCCTGAAGGCCGACACCACCGGCGAATACAATACTGCCGACGGATGGTCGGCGCTCATGTCCAATACCACGGCGACCTACAACACCGCCGTGGGTGCCGCGGCGCTCAAGGAGGACGTGAGCGGCAGCTATAACACGGCCGTCGGAGTCGCCGCGCTCAGCGCCAACGTGGCCAAGGACAATACGGCGGTGGGGTTTCGGGCGCTCACCTACAACACCGCGGGAACCCGCAACACGGCCATCGGCAAATACGCCCTCGGATCCAACAACACCGGCGATCACAACACGGCCGTAGGCTACGGCGCGCTATTCTTCAACGCGGCCTCCAACAATACGGCCGTGGGGCTCAACGCACTGTCCGAGAACCTCAATGGTTCCGGCAATATCGCTCTCGGACATGAAGCCGGCCGCGACGCCGTCGGCAGCGACAATATCGAGTTGGGGAATGTCGGCACCGCGGAAGACAGCGCGACCATACGCATCGGCACGCAACACACCCACACGGCGACCTATATCGCGGGCATCAGCGGGGCGCCGGTAACGGGGAGTGCCGTCTATGTCACGCCGGCGGGACAACTCGGCGTTCTCGCGTCCTCGGAGCGCTACAAGACACAGATCGCACCGATGGGCGCGCGATCCGAAAAAATCGTGCAGCTGCGCCCCGTGGTGTTTCGGCTAAAATCGGACCCCGCCGGCCCATTGCAGTACGGGCTCGTCGCCGAGGAGGTTGCCAAGATCTACCCGGAGCTCGTCGTTCGCGGCGAGGCCGGAGAGATCGAAGGCGTGCGGTATGATGAACTCGCGCCCATGTTGATCAATGAGATCCAGCAACTCGAGCGCACGGTTGCCGCGCAGTCAGCGTTGGTTGCCGCCCAGTCAGCCTTGATCGAGCGGCAGACCCGGCAGTTCCGGTCGATGCGCGAGGAGCTCGCCGAGCTGCGCCGACGCGCCAAATGAGCGTCACTGCACTTCGGGTAGGTCTCGTTTCTGACACGCACGGATTGTTGCGGCCCGAGGCGCGCGCCTTTCTCATCGGCTGCGACTGCATCATTCACGGCGGCGATATCGGCAGTCGGGAAATTCTCGACGACCTCGCGCTCATCGCGCCGACGATCGCCGTCCGCGGTAACAACGACGGCGCGCCATGGGCGGATCACCTCGCGGCCACCGAGCTGATCCGAGTGGGAGATGTCTTCGTCTACATCATCCACGATCTGGCGGAACTCGACCTCGATCCCGGCGCTGCGGGCGTACGTGTCATCGTCTCCGGGCACTCGCACAAACCGCTGCTCGAGGAGCGCGACGGGATTCTCTATGTCAATCCCGGTAGCTGTGGGCCGCGTCGCTTCAAGCTACCCGTCTGCCTCGGCGAACTCAGCGTCGCCGGAAACGCGGTGCGCGCGCGAATCGTCGATTTATCCGACGGTGCGACCGCGCAGGCCTCGGTCGTCGCGCGAGCATACTGAGTCAACCATTCGCGTGGCGCATTGTCGCACATTAATTCGTAGCTTCAACTCTTTGATTTAGTTAAGCTCGCCGCCTCATGAATACCGCAGCGGCTGGTTTGGCAGTGGAGCGCGTGCATGTCTGGCGGGGTGATCGCCACGTGCTGCAAGGAGTGAGCCTGCGGTTGGGCGGCGGCGAGCTGTTACATATTTCAGGCCCGAACGGCACCGGCAAGACGACCTTGCTGCGGGTGGTGTGCGGGTTACTGCGGCCGGAGCAAGGGACGGTGTCCTGGCTCGGCCGGTCGATCTTAAGCATCCGGGAGCATTATCAGGCGGCTCTCGCCTACGCCTCGCACGAACCGGCGCTAAAGGGTGACCTCACCGCCTTGGAAAATCTGCGCTTCGCCGTGGGCCTGAAACGCCGGGTTTCGGCCGCCGAACTCACTGCGGCATTGGAGCGAACCGGAGTCGGGCCTTGCGCGGATCTGCCGGCGCGCGTGTTGTCCGCGGGCCAGCGCCGCCGCGTGGCGATGGCCCGCGTGTTGGCGATGAATGCCTCGCTGTGGCTCTTGGATGAGCCGTTCACCAATTTAGATGCCGCCGGCAGCGATCTCCTGTCGCGGCTGTTGCGCGCGCATGTCGAGGGCGGCGGCTCGGCGCTGGTGGTGGCACACCAGACCCTCGAGATCGGCTGCCCGATCCGCCGCCTGGAACTCGAGTCATGAGCGTCGGTCTGTGGGAGGCGTTCGGCCTGATCGTGCGCCGGGAACTGTGTCTCAGTTTCAGGCGCCCCGATCAATTAGTTCAACCATTGGTTTTCTTTTTGATCGTAACTACCTTGTTTCCATTGGGTTTGAGCGTGCAATTGTCGCTGCTGCGAGACATGGCGCCGGGTGTGCTTTGGGTGGCTGCACTGTTATCGTCTCTGCTGTCGCTCGACGCGCTGTTCAAGAGCGATGCGGACGACGGCACCTTGGAACAGCTGGCGCTCTCCGGCCAGGGGCTGAACGTCATCGTGGTGGCGAAAACCTGTGCCCATTGGCTGGTCACGGGTGGCGCGCTGGTCTTGGTGTCGCCGATGGTCGGCACGGCGCTCGACATCCCGAGCAGCGCATTTGCGACCATGATGCTGAGCTTGGGGCTCGGGACCTTGACGCTGAGTTGGTTGGGAGCGATCGGTGCGGGGCTCACGGTCGGGCTGAAGCGCGGCAATGTGCTCTTGTCGCTGATCGTCCTGCCGCTCGCCATGCCGCTATTGATATTCGGCGCGGGCGCGACCGACCGCGCGATTTCCGGCGCGAGCGCGGTCGGAGCACTGTATTTTCTCGCGGCGCTCTGCGTGTTCACCTGCACGCTGGCGCCGTTCGCGGCAACGGCGGCGTTGCGCATTACCTTGGAATGACGGCTGAAACATCATGTGGAACTGGTTCTATAAACTCGCCTCGCCGCCCTATGTCTACGGGGTCGCGGCGGCGTTGGTGCCTTGGTTCCTCGGCGCCGCGGCGGTCACCCTGGGTTATGGACTGATCGACGGATTGGCCATCGCGCCTCCCGACTACCAGCAAGGCGATGCATTTCGCATGATTTACGTGCACGTGCCGAGCGCCGTGCTGTCCTTGACGGTCTATACCTTGATGGCCGCGGCGAGCGCCGTCGCGCTCATCTGGCGCATCAAAGTCGGACACGCCGTGGCGGCGGCGGCGGCGCCCATCGGGGCGTCATTCACGATCTTGGCACTGGTGACCGGCTCGCTGTGGGGCCGGCCGATGTGGGGAACCTATTGGGCCTGGGACCCCCGGCTGACGTCCGAGCTGATTCTACTGTTTCTCTACGTGGGCGTGATGTCGCTGCGTTCGGCGTTCGAGGATCCCTCGCGCGGCGATCGGGCGGCCGCGCTGCTGGCGACCGTCGGCGTCGTCAACGTGCCGATCGTGCATTTCTCGGTCGTTTGGTGGAACTCGCTGCACCAAGGGGCAACGATTGTTAAACTAGGCGCACCCTCAATGGCCGGTAGCATGCTCTGGCCGCTGCTGTCCATGTGGCTTGGATTCATGATGTTCTTTGCCGCGGTGCTGTGCATTCGATTACAGGGCGAAGTGCTCAATCGCGAGCGGCAGGCCAAATGGATACGGGAGGCGATCAAATCGTGACGGACACTGGCTTCTGGTCGATGGGCGGCTACGCTCGCTACGTCTGGCCGTGCTTCGCATTCGCGCTGCTGGTGCTCGCGTGGAATCTCGTGTCCGCACGCCGCTATCTGGCGACGGCGCGGGTTCGCGCCGCGCGCACGCTGGCGATGTCCGCGAGGGAGGGCTCATGACGCCACGGCGCAAACGCTTGTATGTGGTGCTCGGAATTTTGGGCGGCGTGGCCGCCTCCGTGTCGCTCGCCGTCATGGCCTCGCGCGAGAACATCGCGTTCTATTACGACCCGAGCCAAGTCGCCGAGGGCAAGGCGCCGCTCGCAAAGCGCTTTCGGATCGGCGGCATGGTGGTCAAGGGCAGCGTCGCGCGCAAGCCCGGCGATCTCGAGGTTCGATTCGTCCTCACCGATTTCGCGCATCAAGTGCCGGTGGAATACACCGGCGTGCTGCCGGACTTGTTTCGCGAAGGGCAGGGTATCATTGCGCACGGCACCATGAACGCGAACGGCGCCTTCGTGGCCGACGAAGTGCTGGCCAAACACGATGAGAAATACATGCCGCCCGAAGTGGCCGCATCGCTCAAGAACAAGGGCGGCGAAGTCGGCCCGACCTCGGCCGGAAGCGCGGCCGCCGGCTCCGGCCAGGCCGTGGGTACCGGGCACACGATGGGTACGGGCAGCCCCGGGCCGACCACTTAAGGAACACCATGGCACCGGAATTAGGCATTTTTTCTCTCATCCTGGCGTTCGTGCTGAGCCTCGCTCAGGCCTTTTTCGGCCTGACCGGCGCCTGGCGCGCAAAGCCGGTGTGGATGGATGTGGCGCGGCCCGCGGTGACCGGTCAATTCGTGTTCGTCGCCATGGCCTTCGCCTGCCTGGTTTATTGCTTCGTCAACGGCGATTTCTCGGTCCTCTACGTCGCGCGCAATTCGAACTCTCAACTGCCGCTGTTCTACAAGGTGGCCGCGGTGTGGGGGGCACATGAGGGCTCGCTGCTCCTGTGGATCTTGATTCTGTCGATCTGGAGCGTGGCGGTCGCGGCGTTCAGCCGGCGGCTGCCGCAGAGCTTCTCGAGCCGCGTGCTCGGCGTCATGGGCCTCATCAGCGCCGGCTTCATGCTGTTCACCTTGTGGACTTCGAACCCGTTTCAGCGGCTGATTCCGGCGGCGGGGGATGGCGCGGATTTGAATCCGGTGCTGCAAGACTTCGCGCTCGCCATTCATCCGCCGATGCTCTACACCGGCTATGTGGGCTTCTCGGTCGCCTTCGCTTTCGCGTGCGCCGCCATGCTCGAGGGACGTCTCGATCAGACCTGGGCCAAGTGGACTCGCCCGTGGACGATTTTTGCGTGGCTGTTCCAGACCATCGGCATCGCGCTCGGTAGCTGGTGGGCCTATTACGAATTGGGCTGGGGCGGATGGTGGTTCTGGGACCCGGTCGAGAACGCCTCATTCATGCCCTGGTTGGTGGGCACCGCATTGATCCACTCGCTCAGCGTCACCGAGAAGCGGGGCATTTTCAAGAGCTGGACGCTGCTGCTCGCCATCTTCGCGTTCTCGTTGAGCTTGGTGGGAACTTTCCTGGTGCGCTCCGGCGTCCTTGTCTCCGTGCACTCATTCGCCACCGACCCGACGCGCGGGCTCTACATCCTCGCATTCCTGGTGGTGACCATCGGCGGCTCGCTCACCTTGTATGCGTGGCGCGCGCCGAAGCTGTATGCGCCCGGCGGCTTCGAGCTGTTCTCGCGCGAGTTTTTTCTACTCGTGAACAATGTGATTCTGGTGAGCGTCGCCGGCCTCGTGCTGTGGGGCACGTTGTCGCCGCTGGTGTACGAGTTGTTGGGGATCGGCAAGATCTCGGTGGGGCCACCGGTGTTCGCCGTGATGTTTCTCGTACCGATACTGCCCTTGATGGTGTTCCTCGCCATCGGCATGCATTCGGCGTGGCGCCGCGGCACGCTCACCGTGACCGCCAAGCCGCTGTGGTGGCTGCTCGCCGCCGCCGTGGCCCTCGCCGTCGCCATTCAGGGCTTGGTGTTCGGCGAATTCCATTGGGTCGGACTCATCGGCTTCAGCTTCGGATTCTGGGTGATTTTTTCCTCGCTGCTCGAGCCGCTGCGCCGCCTGCGGCAGAAGCAGACGTTGACGGCCGGGCTGATCGGCATGTGCATCGCGCATTTCGGGGTCGGCATGTTCGCGATCGGCGCGAGTGGCGTCGAAAGCTACAAGATCGAGAAGGACGTCGCGTTGAAACCGGGCGGCAGTTTCGCCATCGCCGGCTACGATTTCCGCTTCGTGAACGCGGTCGATGTGCGCGGCCCGAACTACGACGCCGTCGAGGCCTTGGTCGAAGTCACCCGCGCCGGCAAGTCGGTGGCGATCTTGAAGCCGCAAAAACGCCACTTCTGGGTGCAGCAAACCGACAATAGCCAGGCCGCGATCTCGGTGAATTGGGCGCGCGATCTGTTCGTCGCCATGGGTAACTCCCTGGGCGACAACGCGTGGAGCATGCGCATCCAATACAAGCCGCTGGTCCGCTACATCTGGCTCGGCGCGCTCGTCATGGCGATCGGCGGCTTCATCGCCGGAACCGACCGTCGCTACCGCTCCAAGGTCCCGGTCACCGCGCCGGCCGCCGCCACCCCGCCGCCGCCCGGACAACCAAAGCCCGGAATCGCCTGATGTGGAAGTTCCTGCTGCCGTTTGCGGCGTTCGTCGCGCTCGCCGTGCTATTCGCGTTCGGGCTCAATCCCAACCGCGACATCCACGCCCTGCCGTCGCCGCTGATCGGCAAGCCGGCGCCGACCTTTGCGCTCACCGATGTGCTCGATCCGGCGCATGCCGTCAGTAACAAATCCTTGGCAGGGCAGGTGTACGTCCTGAACGTCTGGGCCACCTGGTGCGTCCCCTGTCGCGAGGAGCATCCGGCGCTGCTCGCCATCGCACAGCAACACGTCGTGCCCATCATCGGGCTCAACTGGAAGGATCAGCGGCAGCGTGCCCAAGAGTGGCTGCGGCAACTCGGCAACCCCTATCAGGCCGTCGCCTTCGACGGCGATGGACGCGCGGCCATCGATTGGGGCGTGTACGGCGCGCCGGAGACGTATCTCGTCGACGGCCACGGCCGGGTGATCTACAAGTTCATCTCGCCCATGACCCAAGATGTGTGGGATCACGAATTCATGCCGCGCATCGAGGCCGCGCGCCGGGGCGGCGCGTGAGCCACCGACGCGCCACGCTGTGCGGGCCGCGACTGCTCGGGGCTCGCGGGCTCGGTGCTCACAGACTCGGGGCTCCCAGGTGGGTGTCGCCCCTATGGCTGATGCTCCTCATGCTGCTAAACGGGATGACATCATCCACGCATGCCGCCGAAGCGCCTGATTCGGCAACGGGGGCGCCCGTAGCGGCGGGTGCGACAACTGCGGTGTCCGGTGCGGCACCCGGCGTGGCAGGTGCGGCAACTGCAGCCGCCGGCGCGGCGGCTGGCGTGGACGCGAATGGCCAGATCGAGGATCACGCGCTGCAGACAAGGTTCGAAGACATCACCAAGCAGCTGCGCTGTCTCGTGTGCCAGAACGAGTCCATCGCGGATTCGAATGCGGAACTCGCCGGGGATCTGCGGCGGCAGGTGACCGAGATGCTGCTGGCGGGCAAGAGCGATGATGCGATATTTCATTACATGACGGACCGCTACGGCGAGTTCGTGCGCTTCAATCCGCCGCTCGAACCGAAGACCCTGTTGATCTGGGGAGCGCCGTTTATCATGCTGCTGCTGGGCGCATTCATCATCTATCGCATCGTCCGCGAACGCTCGCGCATGCCGCTGGATGATGAACCCGCGTGACCACGCCAATCAGTCGGGCAGGCCGCTCAGAAAAGCCATGAATACATTTCTACTAGTCGCCGCCATCATGGCGGTGATCGCAGCGGCGGCAGTGGCCGTGCCGCTGCTGCGCGACCGGCAAAGCCGCGTGCTCGCAATCGCCTCCTCGGTCCTCATCATTGCGGCCGCCGCGGGACTTTATCCGCTGTGGTCCAATTGGGATTGGCATGCCGCGGCGGAGTCCGCCGCCGCACCGCCGAGTCCGGATGTGGCCGCCATGGTTTCCAAGCTCGAAAAACACCAGCAAGACAACCCGAATGATTTGCAAGGATGGCTGATGCTCGGACGATCCTATATCGCCTTGGAGCGCATGGACGATGCCATCGTCGCCTACGATCACGCCCATCGACTCGACGACAAGAGCGCGGAAGCCGATCTGGGGCTGGGGGAAGCCATGAGCTTGCGGGCGGCCGGCAACATCACGCCGCCGGCGGCCGATTTGTTCGAGGCGGCGATCGCGCTCAGCCCCGACAATCCGAAAGCCTTGCTCTATGGAGGGTTCGCCGCAGCGGTGCGCGGCGATACCGAACTCGCACGCAGCCGCTGGCAAGCGTTGAAGGCCATGAATCCGCCGCCGCAGATCGCGGAGATGCTCGATGCGCGCATCGCCGAGCTCGGCCCGCCGGGGATGCCGGGCGGCGCGGGACCGGCAAGAGCGGGGACGGGCGCGGCGGGTCCGAGTGTCGCGGGGACGAATGCGTCGGCGGCAGGGACGAGTGCGCAGCCTGGGGGCTTAGGGCCGGCGGAAGTCACTGTCAATATAAGCATTGCTCCCGCGCTGAAAACGCGGCTGAAATCGGAGGCACCCTTGTTCTTATTCGCACGTGAGCCCGGCAGCCAGGGGCCGCCGCTCGCGGCCAAACGGTTGACGGGGACGGCCATCGGCACCCAGGTGCATTTGTCGCCCGCCGACTCCATGCTGCCCGGCCACACGCTGGTCAGCGGTCAGCGGGTCTCGATCACCGCGCGCGTGTCGTTCAGCGGCCAACCCACCCCCGCCGCGGGCGATCTGTATGGCGAGCTCTCCTACGACGTCGGCCACGACGGAGTGCGCGATCTCGTGATCGATCACGTCGCCGAATAGCGGCGGGACTAGAATAGCGGTCGCACTATGAGCGTTGCCAAGCATCTCATGGAGGGGAGGATACTGGAGGAGCGACTCTTTCCGTATCCCGGCCTGCCGGCGAAGGACCGCGAAGTCCTGGGGGCGATGGTCGACGCCATCGATCAGTTCTTGGGGCCCATGCGCCAGGACTTCAAGCGTTGGGACCGAGAGGCCTCACAGCCGCAGGAACTGATACAGGGCCTGCGCGATCTTGGGCTGTTCGGGCTGATCATCCCGGAGGAGTACGGCGGCCTCGGCCTCTCCAATGCCGGTTATGCGCGCGTACTGAGTCAAAGCAGCACCCACGATAGTTCCGTGTCGCTCACCGTCGGCGCTCACAGCTCCATCGGCATGAAGGGCATCTTGCTGTTCGGCACGCCCGAGCAAAAGGCGCGCTACCTGCCGAAGCTGGCCAGCGGGGAAATGATCGCCGCGTTCTGTCTGACCGAGTCCGGCGCCGGCTCCGACGCCGCGTCGATTCGCACCACGGCCTCGCCGAACGCCGACGGCAGTTGGCGGCTCAACGGAGAGAAGATCTGGATCACCAACGGCGGCATCGCCGACCTGTACACGGTCTTTGCCCGCACTCCATCGACCGACGGCAAGATCACCGCCTTCGTGGTCGAGGCGAACTGGCCGGGCGTGAGCCACGGCCCGCATGAAGACAAGATGGGCATCCGCGCATCCTCGACCACCACGGTCAATTTCAGCGACGTGCGCGTTCCCGCCGAGAACGTGCTCGATGCGGAGGGCAAAGGGTTCAAGGTCGCGATGGCGATCCTGAACAACGGGCGCACGGGCTTGGGCGGCGGCGCGGTGGGCGGCATGAAGGCGCTCATCGGACTCGCCACGGCGCAGGCTCAGGCACGCAAGCAATTCGAACGCCCGATCGCAGAATTCGGTCTGGTGCGCGAGAAGATCGCCCAGATGACCATCGATTGTTTCGCCGCCGAAAGCGTCGTCTGGATGGTCGCGCACTACATCGACTCAGGTCATGAGGACTATTCGGTGGAAGCGGCGATCAGCAAGGTGTTTGCCAGTGAGGCATTGCAGCGCAGCGCCTACGAGGCCCTGCAGATTGCCGCCGGCAACGGCTTCATGCGCGATTTGCCCTACGAACAGATAACGCGCGATTGCCGCATATTGACGATATTCGAAGGCACCAATGAGGTGCTGCGATTGTATGTAGCGCTGTCCGGACTCAAGGATCTCGGCAAATCCTTGGGCGAATTGAAGATCGCGGTGGACGAGATTTTCAACCATCCGATCAAGGGGTTCGGGGTATTGACCGATTATGCGGAGAAACGCCTGACGCATGCGACCGGTGTCGGGCGCGACAAAATCCTGACCGCGTTGCCGCCAGAACTCAAGGGAACGGCCGCTGTCTACGAGCGGTACACGGTGGAACTCGCCAAGGCGGCGGGGTTCTTATTGCGAAAGTACGGCAAGACGGTGGCCGATCGCCAGCATGCGTTGAAGCGCGTCGCCGACATCACCATCGATTTGTTCGTCGGCCTGTGCGTGCTCTCGCGCGCGGCGGCACTGGCCGGCACGCCCGGCCAAGCGGGAGCGCAGGCCCTCGCCATTGCGCGTACCTTTGCGCAACAGGCGAAGCGACGCATGGCGAATAATGTGCGGCGGATCGAGCGCAATGAAGATGAGGAGATGAACCGCCTGGCGGGTTTCATCCTGGATCAAGGAAGTTATCCATGGGACATCGTGTCGTGAACGTGCGTGCCGAAGAGCCGCCCCGAACCGTCGGTACCTGGCTGGCCGGCAAGGGCGGCGCGTGGCTGCTGGCGGCCATTGCCGTCGTGCTGATCGCGTTACTCGCCTGGCGGATTACACGCGCGGTGACGGTCAAAGAGGTCAGCGACAAGAATCCGGTACCGACGGTGTCCGTGACCGAAGTGGGCATGAGCGCCGTGCCGACGACGGTCAGCATCATCGGCACCATTGCGGCACGCTATGACATGCCCATCGGCGTCGAAGGCGATGGCGGACGGGTAGCGGCGATCTACGTCGAGGCGGGCGATCACGTCAAGCGCGGTCAGGTGCTGGCGCGGCTGAATGTCTCGGTGTTGCAGCCGCAGGTGGCGAATCTCGAGGCCGCCTTGGAGCAGGCGCGCGCCGAGGCCGAATTGGCCGCGGCGGAGTATCGACGCGCACAGGCGGTCGGGGCATCGGGCGCGCTGTCCGCCGAGGAGACCGAGCGGCGCCGGTCCGCCTCGGTGACGGCCGCCGCCAAGGTCAAGGTCGTCGCGGCACAGCTCGCCGAGGCGCAGGCTCGGCTGGCGCGTGCCGAGGTTCGCGCGCCCGCCGATGGCATCATCTTGACGCGCAATGTCGAGGTGGGACAAACGGCCACCCCCGGCGGCGAGGCCTTGTTCCGCTTGTCGGAGGGCGGCGAGGTCGAATTGCGCGGGCAGGTGGCCGAGCAGGATCTGCCGTTGCTCAAAGTCGGCCAAACCGTGGACGTACACCTCACCGGCGCGACGCAGGTGTACGAAGGCCATGTGCGCCTGCTGCCCGCCGTCATCGACCCGCAGACCCGATTGGGGATGGCGCGGGTGGCGCTGCGTCCCGATCCCAACCTGCGGCCGGGGGCTTTTGCCCGCGCCGAGGTCACGGTCAGCAACGCCGAGCGCGCGGTATTGCCGCAGACCGCCGTATTGACCGACGACAAGGGCAGCTACGTATTGATCGTCAATGCGGATAACAAGGTCGAGCGTCGCGCGGTACGCGTCTCGGGCATGGTACAAAACGGTGTCACCATCGCCGAGGGCGTCAACGACAAGGACCACGTCGTTGCCACCGCCGGTGCCTTCCTGCAGGAGGGCGAGCTCGTCAAACCGATCCCGAAGCCGACCGGCAGCTCATGAGAGAGGGGTCTCCGATGAGAGAGATGGCTCCATGAGCAAGATCTCATCATGAGAAATATTTCGGCGTGGGCGATCAGGAACCCGGTGATCCCGATCGTGCTGTTCGTGGTGCTCTTTTTCCTGGGGATCGTGGCGTTCATTCGCCTGCCGATCAATCTCGATCCGGACGTGTCGTTTCCGCTGGTCAACGTCAATATCTCCCAGCCCGGTGCCGCGCCCTCGGAGCTGGAGACCCAGATCGCGCAAAAAGTCGAAGGCTCGATCTCGAGCATCGGCAACGTGCGCAACATCACCACCTGGATCGTCGAAGGCCAGGTCAATATTTTTCTGCAATTCGAGATCGGTACCCCGATCGATCGCGCCGTGACCGATGTTCGCGATGCGGTGGCCAAGGTTCGCAACGATCTGCCCCAGGGCATTTTCGAACCGCTGGTGACGCGCCAGAACGTCGACGGCGGAGCATTCTGTTACTACGCGGTGACGACCACCGACCTCACGCCCGAGCAGTTGAGCTGGTTCATCGACAACACCGTGACCAAGCGCTTGCTCGGTATTCCGGGCGTCGCGCAAGTCTCGCGCAGCGGCGGCGTCAGCCGGGAAATCCGCGTCGAACTCGATCCAGCCCGGATGCAGGCGCTCGGCCTCACGGCCGTCGAAGTCAACGAACAGCTGCGGGCGCTCAACCTCGATGCCGCCGGCGGCCGCGCGCAGGTCGGCGGCGGCGAACAGGCGATTCGCGTGCTCGGCGGCGCCAAATCGGCGCAAGAGCTCGGCGATTCGCAGATCTCTTTGCCCGGCGGGAGGTCCGTGCGTCTGCGCGAAATCGCCGACGTGCGCGACGGCGTCGAGGAAATTCGCACCATCGCGCGCCTGAACGGCCGGCAGGCAACCACCTTCGGCGTCTTCAAGGCCAAGGGCGCCTCGGACGTGGCCGTTGCCAGAGCCGTGCAAGCCGAACTCGACAAGATATTGGTCGAGAATCCGGCAGTGCACATGACCAGCGTGTTCACCACCGTCGACCATACGCTGCGCACGTATCACTCCGCGCTGAGCGCGCTGGTCGAGGGTTCGATCCTGGCCGTCATCGTGGTGTGGTTCTTTCTGCGCAATACGCGTGCGACGCTGATTTCGGCGCTCGCGATTCCGCTGTCGGCGATTCCGACCTTTGCCTTCATGCAGTGGATGGGCTTCACGCTCAACCAGATCACTTTGCTGGCTCTATCCCTGGTCGCCGGTGTGTTGGTGGATGATGCGATCGTCGAGATCGAGAACATCGTGCGCCACATGCGCATGGGCAAGAGTTGCTTTCAGGCGGCCATCGATGCGGCCGACGAGATCGGCCTCGCGGTGGTGGCCACTTCTTTCACCATCATCGCCGTGTTTCTGCCCGTGAGCTTCATGGGCGGAATCAGCGGACAGTACTTCAAGCAATTCGGCCTGACGGTCGCCGCGGCGGTGTTCATTTCTCTGATGGTGGCGCGGCTCATCACGCCCGTCCTAGCGGCGTATGCGCTGCGCAGCGATGCGCTCATCGTGCACCACGCCGATGGACCGATCATGACGCGCTACTTGTCGGTGTTGCGGTGGTGCGTGGCGAACCGCTGGAAGACGATCGCCGGCGGCACGGTGTTCTTCGCGCTGTCGGTCGGCTGCCTCGTCATCATTCCGAAGGCCTTCATGCCGCCGGAGGATTTCGCCAATTCGCAGCTCGAGATCGAGTTGCCGCCCGGCGGCACTTTGGAGGACACCTCGCGCGTGTCGGCGGCGGCGACGCGAATCTTGAGAAAATCGCCCTTGGTCACGAACGTGGTCGAATTCGTCGGCGCCGACGACGGCGAGATTCGCACCGCCACCCTCTACGTGAGCCTCGTGCCGCGCACCGAGCGCAGTCTCACTCAACATGAGTGGGAACAATCCATGATGCCGCAGCTCAATCAAGTCGCGGACGGCCACCTGAATTTCTCGCAGGGCGGCGACGGACGCGACGTGCAATTGTTTCTGACCAGCGACGATCCCGCACTGCTCAATGCGGCGGGTCATCGCGCGCTCGAGGAAATGCGGGCCTTGAACGAAATTCGCGCCGCGCGTATCCGGGATGACGTGCCGCGCCCGGAAATCGTCGTGCATCCGCGCTTAGGGGTTGCGGCGCAACTCGGCGTCAGCGTGCAGAGCATCAGCGAGACGATCCGCATCGCCACTCTGGGAGATTTGCCGCAGAACGGCGCCAAGTTCTCCTTGAGCGACCGCCAGATCCCGATTCGCGTGAGCCTGATGGAAAATGCGCGGCGCGATTTGGGCACGCTCGAGAATCTGCCGGTGCCCACCGCATCGGGAGCGAGCGTACCGCTCAAATCCGTGGCGAGTTTGAGCTTCGGCCAGGGGCCCTCCGCGGTACGGCGCTACAATCAGAGCCGCCGCCTGTTTCTCGAAGCGGACTTGAGTCCCGGCATCGAACTCGGGACGGCCATCCAGAAGATCCATGCGCTGCCGGCCTTGAAGAATCTGCCCGAAGGCGTGCACCTGGTCGAAACCGGCAATACGGAATTCATGACCGAACTGTATGAAAACTTCCTGCTCGCGATCGGCGCGGGGGTGCTCATGGTATTCGCGGTGCTGGTGTTGCTGTTCGTGCGCGTGTTTCAGCCGATCACGATTCTCTCGGCGCTGCCATTGTCCCTGGGCGGTGCCGTGATCGCGCTGCTGCTCACCGGCCTGCCGTTCTCGTTGCCCGTGGTGATCGGCGTGTTGATGCTGATGGGCATCGTCGCCAAGAATTCCATCCTGCTGGTGGACTTCGCCATCGAACAGATGCGCGCCGGCAAGCCACGCCTCGAGGCCATCCTCGAGTCGGGACACAAGCGCGCGCGGCCCATCGTCATGACGACTGTCGCCATGGTCGCCGGGATGCTTCCGGTGGCCATCGGGTGGGGCGGAGACAGCGACTTCCGCGGTCCGATGGCGATCGCCGTCATTGGCGGACTCATTACCTCCACGGCGCTTACCTTGGTGATCGTGCCGGCGGTGTTCACTCTGTTCGACGACGTTGAGCGGTGGATGGCACCCAAGGCCGGCAAACTGCTGGCGGATTCGCCGGTGCCGCCGGTGCCGCCGGTGCCGTCCCGCCCGGAAGCCGTGCGTTGAGGGATTACCTCAGGGTCAGTCCCGTCGCCGTGGCACTCACGTTGGGTGTGATTGCGACGTGCACTACCGCCGCATCAGCGGCATCAGCGGCAACAGCGGCAACAGCGGCAGCCGATCCCACGGCAATGACCGCTTCGACGCAACAAACTCGTGCGGCGGACTTTAAGGGCTCTTTGCGCTATCCGCCCGCCAAGCGCGGCAACCAGATCGACGATTATCACGGCACGAAGGTTGCCGACCCGTATCGATGGATGGAGGACATCGATTCGCCCGAAACGCAGCATTGGGTCGCCGCCGAGGGAGCGCTCAGCCGGCGGTTTCTCGATGCGATCCCCGGGCGTGCTTCGATGACTCGCCGCTTGCGCGACCTGTGGAACTTCGAGCGCTGGACACCCCCCGAACGCTACGGCGATCACTGGTTCTACTCGCATAACGACGGACTCCAGAATCAGTCCGTCGTCTTCGTGATACCGAAGGACACCGTGGACGAGGGCGCGGTTGCCGGTCGAGTACTGCTCGATCCCAACACCTTGTCCGCCGACGGCACCGCCGCCTTGCGCGACACCGCCATCAGCGCGGACGGCAAATTATTCGCCTATGCGCTGTCCGATGCCGGCTCCGATTGGCAGGTCTGGCGGGTGCGTGACGTGGCGACCGGCCAGGATTTGCCCGACACGCTGAAGTGGTCCAAGGATAGCCCCGCCAGTTGGCGCAAGGATGGGTCCGGCTTCTACTACTCGGCCTTCGATCCACCGCAGGAAGGTGCCCTTCTCAAAGGCGCCAACGAATACGAGAAATTGTATTTTCACCGGCTCGGGACACCACAAGCGGACGATGAGTTGATTTACACCCGGCGCGATGACCCGGGTTGGTTCGTCCAAGGAACGGTATCCGACGACGGCAGATATCTCATCATCCAGGCCAACCTCGGGACCGACACGCGCAACATCATTCTCGTGCAGGATTTGACTCGGGCGCACGCGCCGGTGGTGCCCGTGATTGCCACTCCCAAGGCGATGTATGAGGTCCTCGACACGCTCGGCTCGACGCTGATCGTGCGCACGGACGACGGTGCTCCGCGGCATCGAATCATCGCCATCGATCTTGCCGCTCCCGACCCGGCGCATTGGCGCACTCTCGTCGCCGAGGGCCCGGACACGATCGAATCCGCCACTCTGGCAGGGGGACAGATCGTGGTCCACCGTCTCAAAGATGCGCACAGCGAGGTACAGCGTTACTCGACCGACGGTGAGCGGCTGGGGAGTATCGAGCTGCCCGGACTCGGCACCGTCACCGGCCTGCAGGGCCATGCAAACTCCACCGAGATCTTCTATGGCTTCAGCGGATTCGGGACGCCTCCCTCGGTCTATCGAGTGAATTTGGGCTCCGGCCAGGTTATGCCGTGGCATTCGCCGCAACTGAAAGGATTCAAGCCCGCGGCCTACGAAACGCAGCAGGTTTTTTTCACGAGCAAGGATGGCACACGCGTGCCTATGTTCATCACCGCCCGCAAGGGGGTGAAACTCGACGGCATGAATCCCACCATTCTGTACGGCTATGGAGGTTTCGACATCTCCATCACGCCCGCATTCTCGCCCGTCGCCGCCGCGTGGATCGAGATGGGTGGCGTCTACGCCGTCGCGAATCTGCGCGGCGGCGGCGAATATGGCCGGGAGTGGCATGAAGCCGGCATGAAAACCCACAAGCAGAATGTGTTCGACGATTTCATCGCGGCGGCGCAATACCTGACCGAAACGCATTGGACGAACCCGAAACGCCTGGCGATCCGCGGCGGCTCCAATGGCGGCCTACTCATTGGAGCCGTGGAAGAACAACGGCCGGACATCGCGGCGGCGGCCATCGCTCAAGTAGGCGTCATGGACATGCTGCGGTTCCGCCAGTTCACCGTCGGCAAGGCCTGGGAATCGGATTACGGCTCGGTCGACGATGCCGACGAATTCCGCGCGTTGCGCGCCTATTCTCCCTACCACAATGTCAGCGACGGCACGAACTATCCCGCCACCTTGATCATGACCGGCGATCACGACGATCGAGTATATCCGGCCCACAGCTTCAAATTTGCGGCGGCCATGCAACATGCGGATCCGCACGGACGACCCATCCTATTGCGCGTCGAGACCCGAGCCGGCCATGGCCAGGGCATGCCCACGGCCAAACTCATCGACGAAATCGTCGACATGTATGCCTTCATATTCAAAGCGTTTGGAATGGCGAAAGTCGATCCGCAATCTTGAAGCGCCGCTGCATACGAGTGGGGTGATCGCCTAAGAGCGCACCCGGTGAGGCCGCGCCGTACCCCAGCTGCGTTGAGTAGCGTTTTCCAATGCAATAGCACTCATGTTCAATCCATGACGGCGTGCGCGTCGACGTCGGACGCGGCGCTGCTGCGCGGGGTCCGGATGAGTAGCAACAAGGGAATCACCAACACCGTCAAGAAGAGCATCAGCCAAAAGTCATCGATATAGGCCATCATCGCGGCCTGTTGAGTGACGGTACTATCGAGAAACGCGGCGCCGCCCGCGGTATGCACGTCGTAGGCCGAGGCCACGGCGGGATTGTTCCAGGCGGGGTTGGCGGCAGTCACACGATCGGTCAACGCGGCATGCGCAATCACCGTGTTACGCACCAGCATGGTTTGAACCAGCGATATGCCGATACTGCTGCCGATATTGCGGATCAGGCTGTAGAGCGCGGTGCCCTGAGCGCGCATCTCCACGTCCAAGGTGGCAAAAGTCGCCGCGCTCAACGGCACGAATACCAGGCCCGTGCCGATGCCTTGAATCAGGCCCGGCCAAACGATGTCGCTTTGTGAAAGATCCAGCGAGTAATGCGCCATTTCCCAGAGCGCGAACGCGGTGAGGGCGAAACCTACAAATAGGGTCAGACGCAGGTCGACCTTGCCGATGATCCGGCCGGCGATCATCATCGCCAGCATCGTACCGACGCCGGCCGGCGCCGTGACCAGCCCCGCGGTCGCAACCGGATAGTCGAGGAGGTTTTCCAGCATCGTCGGCGTCAAGGCTCGGGTCGCGTACAGCACCATACCGACGATGAAGATGAACAACAGCCCGGTCACATAGTTCTGGTTCGTGAGCAAGCGATAGTCGACGAAGGATTTGTTCGCCGGCGTCAGGGCGCTATGGGCGATGAAATACGTCGCGCTCACGACCATCGCGATCATCTCGATCCAGGTCTCGATGGATGAGAACCAATCGTTCTGCTGGCCGCGGTCGAGCAGTAATTGCAGCGAGCCTATGGCTAAACTCAAGGTGGCGAAACCGAACACATCGAAGCTCATGCGCCGCGCGCCGGGCGTCGGGCGGATGTAGAGCCACATCCCGTAGATGGCAAGAATGCCGATCGGCACATTGATGAAGAACACCCAGCGCCAGCTATAGCTGTCGGTCAGCCAACCGCCGAGCGTGGGGCCCAGAATCGGGCCCACCATGACCCCCATGCCCCAGATCGCCATGGCCTGACCTTGCTTCTCGCGCGGATTGATGTCCATCAACACGACCTGCGACAAGGGCACGAGGGCTGCACCGAACACGCCCTGCGCGAGGCGCGCAGCGACGATTTCGGCCAAGGAATCCGACATTCCGCACAGCGCGGACGCGACCGTGAAACCCCCTATGGATGCCATGAAAACGTTTTTCTGGCCGAAGCGGTCGCACATCCAGCCGGTGAGCGGCGTCGCAATTGCCGAGGCGACGATGTAGGCCGTCAGTACCCACGCGATTTGATCCTGAGAAGCCGACAGTGCGCCCTGCATGTGCGGCAACGCGACGTTGGCGATGGTGCTGTCGAGGGTTTGCATGACCGTGGCCAACATGATCGACAGCGTGATCATGGGGCGGTTGAGCGGCCGATTCATGGCGCGAGGTCGATGCTGCGGTGAAGCTTCTCGAGGAGCTCGGTCGCCGCCAACAATTGCCGGGCATCGATGCCCGCCAGCAGTTCCTCGCGAAAGGCGTCGGCCTCGGCTTTGACCTTGGCATACAGGTGATTGCCGGCATCCGTGAGCAGAACCCGATTGACTCGCCGATCGGTCGTTGATGGCTCCCGCAAGGCGAGACCGGCCTTCACCAGCCGATCGACCATGGCCACCATGGTCGCGCCTTCGACCCCAAGACTATCGGCCAACTCGGATTGCGACAGAGGATGCGGCGCCCGGGCGGCGACCGCGATGGTCATCCAGCTCGCCTGACTAACCCCGAGATACTTGAGCCTACGATCCAAGGCTTGGCGCCACGCCCTCGAGGTGTTGTGCAGGGCGACGCTAAATCTTTCCTCGACGTCGGTCACTTAACAAGATCTCTAATAGTTAGATCCCTAACGAAAATGTACCACACCCGATGACGATTTTGCACCCCGATACCCAACGGCCTGGGGGAAGAGAGAGCCCGGCGGCAACGGGGGGACGCAGTTGCCGCCGGGCTCTCTCTCCCCCCATTCCGTTGCATATCGGCCCATCATCGAGCGCACAGGAGGGACACAGAGCCTGAGGACGACTGCTCCCCCCGGAGTCCTCAGGCGCTGTGTTCCGCCTGGGCGCCCGGAGATCGGCGCTTTACGACTTGAGCAACATGACCGTCGCGATGCCCGCCACTGTCATAATCAGCGAGCCGAACAGGTGCACCGCGACCGCGCCCAAGGCCCAGACGGTGCGGCCGGATTGGAGCAGCAGCACGACCTCGGCGGAAAAGGTGGAGAAGGTGGTGAGGCCGCCGCAGAAACCGGTGGTGACGAATAGCCGCCACTCCGGGGCAAAGTGGGGATAGGCGGTGAAGAACGCGACCGCCATCCCAATGATGTAGCAGCCGATGAGATTGGCGGCGAGCGTGCCCGGCGGAATCGTCGGGAAATAGCGGTTGAGGAACATCGCCAGGCCCCACCGCAGTAGGCAACCGAGCATCCCGCCAATCGATACCGCGATGAAGGGTCGCCAAAACATCATCCGGTCGATCGTAATCGCTTTGATCGCGCGAATCAAAAATCGCTACCATACGGCCATGAAGAAACCCTACATCCACACCGATTTGCCGGGACCGAAGGCGCGAGAGTTGCTCGCGCGCGATGCGCTCGTCGTGTCGCCGTCGTATCCGCGCGACTATCCCTTTGTGATGTCGCACGGCAAGGGTGCGGAAGTGTGGGACGTCGACGGCAATCGCTTCTTGGATTTTGCGGCCGGGATCGCGGTGTGCAGCACCGGTCATAGCCATCCGGCCGTGGTACAGGCCATCAAGGACGCGGCGGATAAATTCCTGCACATCTCGTCCGACTATTGGCACGAGGGCCAGGTGCGCCTCGCGGAGCGGCTCAACGAGCTGTCGCCCATGCAGGAACCGGTGATGAGTTTCTTCGCACAGTCGGGCACCGAAAGCGTGGAAGCGGCGCTGAAATTGGCGCGCCACACGACGGGGCGCGGCCGGTTCATCGGATTCTTGGGCGGGTTTCACGGCCGCACGATGGGTTCGCTGTCATTCACGTCGAGCAAGTACACCCAGCAAAAGGGCTTCTTCCCGACCATGCCGGGAGTCACGCATGTGCCGTATCCCAACAATTATCGGCCGCTGTTTGCCGGGGCCGATCAAGGCCAGGCGGTGTTGCGCTACATCGAGGACGTTCTGTTCGTGCACAACGTGCCACCGAGTGAAGTGGCGGCGATGCTGATCGAACCGATTCAGGGCGAGGGCGGTTATCTCGTGCCGCCGGACGGATTTCTCGCGGGCTTGCGCGAGCTATGCGACCGCCATGGCATTTTGCTGATTTTCGATGAAGTGCAGTCCGGCATCGGCCGCACCGGCAAAATGTTCGCCGCTCAGCATTGGGACGTGGCGCCCGACATCATGACGATTGCCAAGGGATTGGGCTCGGGTTTGCCGATCGGGGCGGTGGTTGCGAAGCGCAGCGTGATGCAAAAGTGGACCCGCGGAGCGCATGGCAATACCTACGGCGGGAATCCCTTGTGCTGTGCGGCGGCGCTCGCCACCCTCGATCTCGTGGAACGCGAATATATGGCCAACGCGGCTGAAGTAGGGCGCTACTTCATGGAGCAATTGCACGCATTAGCCGAAAAATTCGACGTGGTCGGTGAAGTTCGGGGCAAGGGGCTCATGATCGGCATGGAGTTGGTCATCGACAAGACGAGCAAGACACCGGCCAAGAAGCTCTGCGATGCATTGATCACGCGCGCCTATCACAATGGACTCATCCTGCTGTCGTGCGGCCAGAGTACGGTGCGCTTCATGCCGCCCTTGGTGATCGATGACGGTGACGTCGATGAGGCAATCACTCTGCTCGAACGAAGTCTCGTCGAGGTGCTGGCCGAAGGGCCCGTCCACTGAGTCAATGCCTCGGCCTCGCAGCGGCGCGACGCAGAAGTCGCGGTCGTGTGGCCGGTGACGGGGCGGTTCGTCGTACACGCCGGTGAGGCTATGGCCTCAGGGTGTGAGGCGGTTGTATTTCTTGAGGACGGCGCGCAGCGCTTCGTGAGGCAGCGCGATCACGCGGTGATCATCCACGCCGACCATGTCGCGGGCCGCCACCATGGCGTTGATGATGGCTTCCTCGGTGGCTTCGACGGTCGCGCGAAATACCGGGTCCAGAGAATCATTGGGCAGCATTTTGAGATCGACCACGTGATCGCTGGTCGCGGCTCCCGAGTTGGCGGTCGAGAAGGCGATGAAAATATCGCCGGAGCCGTCGCCGGAAATGCTGCCGTTGCGGCCGAGACCCAAGGTTACGCGGTGCGCGATGCGTTTCAGTTGATGCGCGAGCAGCGGCGCGTCGGTCGCCACGACGACGATGATGGAGCCGCGCTCGACGATGTCCGATGGCATGTAGGTATACGGCTGCGGGGCGGGGATTTCGCGCCCGACCGGAATGCCGGCGATCCTGAGATTATCGCGGGTGCCGTAATTACATTGCACGAGCACGCCCACCATGTAGCCGCCATCCTTGGGGGCGAGGCGGCGCGAGGCGGTGCCGATACCGCCCTTATAGCCGTTGCAAATCATGCCGGTGCCGCCGCCGACGCTGCCTTCCTCGACCGGACCCGACCGTGCGGTCTCGAGGGCGTGCATGGCATGCTCGGGCTTGACGTGAAAGCCATTGACGTCGTTCAACCAGCCGTCCCAGGTCTCGGCGACCACCGGCAGCGACCACCAATAGCCGCTGGTATCGGGCCCCGCTCGCGACACCCGCCACTGGATCACGGCGTCGCGCACCACGCCGACGCTGTGCGTATTGGTGATCATCACCGGACCTTCTAGAAACCCGGACTCTTCGACCCAGGTCGTGCCGGTCATCTCGCCGTTGCCGTTTTGCGCGAACCAGGCGGCGAACACCGGATTGGAGAGCGAGTCCGCGCCGCGCGGCAGCACCGCCGTCACGCCGGTACGTACCGGGCCTTTGCCAACCTGTAGTTTTCCGGAGCCGGAGATCAGAGTCGTGTGACCGACGGTGACGCCGGCCACATCGGTGATGGCGTTGAGCGGTCCGGGAGTGCCGTCGAAGGGAATCCCTAGGTCGCGGGCGCGCTGATTGACGGCCGCTGCGCCCGGGGCAAGCGCAGCGGATGCTGATACTGGAGCATGCTCCGGTAGTGGAGCAGACCCCTCGAGTGCAGTAGCCGCGGCCGGCATGGACAGCGCGGCACCGGCTATCGTTGCGATGATCAGCAGCATGAGACAGCCGCGGCGCTTACGATGTTGCACGATATTGAGCCCCCGTGATTGTAATGGCGGTCACTTTGAGTGTAGTGGCCGCTCCTTGATTGTAATCGCGTTCCCTCGAGCGTGGTGGCCGGCGTGCAATCGGGAGGGCGCCGCGCGGCGAGAGTGCGATGGTAAACTACCGCCATGCGATTTGCGTTGTTGTGGATCCTTCTCGTTGTCGCCGCCGGTACGACGGCCGGCGCCGGCGAAGACAAGCGGCTGTTCATTTACAATTGGACCGACTTTATCGGCCGCCATACGATCGAGGAGTTTGAAAAGCAGACCGGGATCAAGGTCATCTACGATGTGTATGATTCGGAGGAAACCATGGATGCGCGGTTGCTCGCGGGCAGCTCGGGCTACGATGTGGTGTTCGCCTCGACCGAATACTTCGGGCGCGAAATCAAGGCCGGCGTCTATATTCCACTCGACCGATCGAAGCTGCCCAACTGGAAGAATCTCGATCCGCGCGTTCTTAAGATCCAGACCGAGCACGATCCGGGCAATGCGCACTCGGTACCGTACTTGCACTCCATCAACGGCTTTGCCTACAACGTGGACATGATCAAGGCACGCATGCCGAACGCGCCGGTCGATAGCCTGGACATGCTCTTCAAGCCCGAAGTGGTGTCGAAATTCGCCGATTGCGGCGTCACGTTTCTCGATTCCGCGGCCGATACCTTGCTGCTCGCCCTGCAGTATCTGGGACTCGACCCCAACACCACCAAGCCCGAGGATTACAAAGCCGCGGAGGCGTTGCTGCTGAAGGTGCGGCCGTACGTGCGTTCCTTCGATTCGGCCGAGTACTTGAACGGATTGGCCAACAAAGAAGTGTGCCTCGCCATGTCGTGGTCGAGCGATTATGCCCTGTCGCGCTCGCGCGCGCGGGCCGTGGGCGTCAACGTCAATCTGGCCTTCACGGTGCCGAAAGAAGGCGCGAACCAGAATTTCACTTCGCTCCTCATCCCGGTGGGAGCACCGCACCTCGACGCCGCGTATCAATTCATCAATTTCATCTTGCGGCCCGAGGTGATTGCGGAGATCAGCAACGACATCTTTTATGGCAATGACAACATCGCCTCGCGCCCGCTGGTCAACCCGACGATATTGGCGGACGACACGCTGTATCCGACGCCTGCGATCGAGGCGCGGCTGTTCCGCGCTACCGAGGCATCCGCGGCGACCGAACGCATTCGCACCCGTACCTGGACCCGAGTGAAGACCGCCGAATGAGTGAAGATCGCCAGATGCAACATGAACGCACGACACCCGACGCCGCTCCCGAATCACACGTGGTGAGCTTCCGGCGCATGGAAGATGGTACCCGCGAGGACTACGCGTTACTCGAACGCTATGAACGGGACTACGCGCGCGAATTGCCGGACCGGGTGCTGGCCGCGCTCGCGAAGCTCGATCAATCGCTGCCGGGGTATCGCGTGACCCGGCTGGAACACTCGCTGCAGGCCGCGACGCGGGCGCTCAAGGACGGAGCGGATGATGAACTCATCGTCGCCGCGCTCATTCACGACATCGGCGATGAATTGGCGCCGTACAATCACGCCGAACTGGCCGCGGGCATCATCCGGCCCTATGTGCGCCCCGAAGTGACCTGGATCGTCGAACAGCATGGCCTGTTTCAGACTTATTATTACGCGCATCACAGCGGTGGGGATCGAAACGCGCGCGAGAGGTTTCGCGATCATCCGTGGTATCAGGCCTGCAAGGATTTCTGCGCCCGTTGGGATCAGTGCTCATTCGATCCGGAGTACGCATCGTTGCCGCTCAGCGCCTTCGAGCCGAAGCTCAGGGAGATTTTCAGCCGGCGGGCGCACGCCCGATCGATTGGCTCGGGTCACCGCCAGGATTGACTGGAGATCATCAAGTCAAATGGCGATAATAATACTCTATAATCGTATGTTTTTCCTGAACTTTTCTAGAACTTAAATCTAGTCACAGATCTAGTCATACATCTAATACTCTGGGACGAGCGCGTTCAGCGTTCGGCCAGCTGCGCGTCGAGCAGCCGTTGGCGTTCGCTGCGGCGCATGAGGTACCCCGCGAACAGTACACAGACTCCGACCAGGCAAATGACCAGACTGGCCAGGGCGTTGATGTCTGGGCTCACGCCGAGTTTCACCTTGGAGAAGATCACCATCGGCAGGGTGCTCGCGCCCGGCCCCGACACGAAACTCGAGATCACCAGATCGTCGAGCGACAGCGTAAAACTCAGCAGCCAGCTCGAAGCCAGTGCCGGCGCGATGCTCGGCAGGGTGGTATCGATGAAGGCACGTACGGGACCGGACCCCAAATCCATGGCAGCCTCTTCGAGGGAGCGGTCGGCGCTCGCCAGACGGGATTGCACGGTGATGGTGACGTAGGCGCTGCAAAAGGCGATGTGCGCGATCACGATCGTCGTGAAGCCGCGATGCGGCCAACCCAAGAGATTCAACATCGACACGAACAGCAGCAATTGGGTGATGCCGGTGATGATTTCCGGCATCACCAAGGGCGCATTGACCATGCCCGTGAGCAGCAGCCGGCCGCGAAACGCCTTGAAGCGCACCAGCGAAATCGCGGCGAGCGTGCCCAAGAGCACCGCGCCCGTGGACACCACCACGCCGATTTGCAAGCTGAGCCACGCCGCATCGAGAATCTGATCGTTGTGGATGAGCTGCGCATACCAGGTGGTCGAGAATCCCCCCCACACGCTGACCAGCGACGAGGCGTTGAAGGAATAGCCGATCAATACCAGGATGGGAATGTAGAGCACCGCGATGCCGAGGCAGAGAATCGACATCAGAAAGGGTGAGACGCGATTGTGCACGTCAGCCCTCGAGCTGCTTGGTGCTGTAATGCTGGTACAGCGCGATCGGTCCGACGAGCAGTACGAGGAATGCGATGGCGACCGCCGAGGCCACCGGCCAATCCCGGTTGCCGAAGAATTCATCCCAGAGTACCCGGCCGATCATCAAATTGTCCGGGCCGCCGAGCAAGGTCGGGATGACGAACTCGCCGATCGCCGGTATGAAGACCAACATGGAGCCGGCGATGATGCCGGGCATGGACAGCGGCAGGGTCACGTCGAGAAATGCCCGCCAGGGCGGACTGCCCAGATCGCCGGCCGCCTCGAGCAGCGCGTTGTCGAGCTTCTCGAGAGTGGCAAACAGCGGCAGGACCATGAACGGCAAGTAGGAATAGATGATCCCCAAGTACACCGCGACGGTCGTGTGCATGATCTGCAAGGGATGATCGATGACCCCCAGCCAGAGCAGCGCCGAGTTGAGCAGGCCGGTCTCGCGGATGATCCCCTCGAGCGCATAGACGCGCAGCAGGAACGAAGTCCAGAACGGCAGGATGATGATCAACAGCAAGATGCTCTGAGTGCTCTTCGAGGTTCGGGCGATGGCGAGCGCCATGGGGTAGCCGAGGCCCAAACAGATCAGCGTCGAGAAAAACGCCGTCTTCAACGAATAAAGGTACGAAAGACCGTAGACTTCATCGGTGAACAGGTACTTGAGGTTGCCGAGATTCAGTGTGAGATGGATGTGCCAATCCGGGCTCACGGATAGAATATCCGTGAACGGCGGCACACGTACCGCCGTATCGGCAAAGCTGATCACCAATGCGAATGCAAAGGGTATGAGAAAAAAAACGAACAGGTACAAAAGGGGAGGCAGAATGATCAGCCACTTCCCATGGCGCTTCAGCCACTCTCCGAATGCGGAGCGCGGCAATGTGTGCGAAATGGCGTGGTTCGGTATCGCGGCCATCACGGGCGCTTAGGCCGAGGCATGGCGAAACGCAAAAAGAAATCCTCCGAACCGGCCGTCATCCCACGCGCGCGCAGCGCTCACGCTCGGCAGCGCCAGCGCCTGATCGATGCGTGCATCTCTGCGCTGCATATCTACGGCCCGTCCCGCACGACGGTGGAGAAAGTGGTCGCCATTGCGAAAATGTCACCGGGCATCGTCAGATTCTACTTCGCCTCCAAGGCCGCCATGCTGGTCGCCTCGCTGCAATTCCTCGCCGCCGAGTTCGAGGAGCAACTCATGGTGCCCGTCGCGCGGCTGAAATCGAGGCCCGTCGCGGCGCTCGAGTTGATGGTCGATCTCTATCTCGATCCGGAAATCGCCAGTCCGCGAAAAGTCTCGGTTTGGTATGCATTTTGGGGCGAGGCGAGTTCACGCCAAGAATATTACGATATTTGCGGACAGAAGGACGAGAGCTTTGCGGCCTTGGTGCGGGATCTCATCGAGAGGCTGATCGTCGAAACCTCGCAGCCTCACTTGGACCCCGACGGGATCGCGCTCGGCTTCATCGGCGCGCTGGAAATGTTGTGGCAGGATTTCGCGTTCCGAGCCGAGAGCGACATCGATCGGGCTGCGGCCAAGGAACGCTGCATGGCCTACCTGCGCTCGGTCTTTCCCGGCCGATTTGCGACGCGGACCGATGCGGCCGACCGTACCGGCGGCGAAGGGCCGCTGGCGGGCTGGGCCTATGAGAATGCCCGCCTCTGGGCGCTCGAGCGGCAGTTGGTGTTCTCGGAGTCCTGGCAACTGGCCGGCCATCGAGCACAGATTCCGCTGGCCGGGGATTTCCTCGGCGTCGACTTCGGGTTCGAGAGGGCGTTGATCGTGCGCGGCGCCGCGGGCGACGTGCGCGCCTTTCGCAACAGCTGCAGCGAGGCACCGCACATATTGATCGCCGCCGCCAGTGGGCGTGTGAGCCGAATCGTGTGTGCGGTTCATGGATTGGAATTCGACTTGGACGGCAGGCGCCGCCGCGGGCGCGGGACGGGGGACTTGAAGCCCCTGGAGTTGCGCATGGCGGGGAACTTGATTCTGGTGCGCTCGGCGGAACGTCATCGGCTCGGCGGCCCGGATGATTCCGGCTCGGAGTGGAATATTCACGCCGAGTCGAGACCGACGGGTCTACCGGAGGAGTCGCCCGTCGCGGCCGATTGGAAACTCATCGTGGAGCAATCGCTCGAATCGATGTCGAACGATTCGGTTCGCCGTCCGGATGCCGCACGCTGGAGCGTTCGAGAGTACCGGGCGCTGTTGGCGTTGTCGGTGGACTCGAACTGGCCGACTCGCTTCGTCGCGCCGAATCACTTGCTCGAGGAGAGGCCGGACGGCACCACGATACTTCAGGTGCTGCCCGTGGGACCCGGCGAGAGCCTATTGCGCCGGCATCGATTCACCCGCTGCGAACACCCCCGGGCGGCGCGTGCCGCCGAGTTCCTCGCATCTCGCGTGAGCGGCTTCGGACGGCGGACGGCGATCGACATCGCCGAATCCACCCAGCGGGGTATCGTCGCGTTCGGCCACGAGGCGGCGGGGGTCGAGCCCGGTCCGGCGCTCGCGGCGTTTCGCAGTCAATTGATTGCGTGGGTGCCGGCGCTCGCCTCGAGGCGGCCGCCGGCCGATGCCTGAGAGAATGCCTGACCGCCCGCTTGACTCAGCAGGGTCCTACCGTCGCGTTCAGATCAAAATGACGCGCATTAGTCAGACAGGCTTCCAGAATAATTCCTTATACTCTGCCGTCGCCGCGATATTTAACTGGAGCACCCCGATGAATCTGACCGACCTTGGCACGAAAGACTGGCACGCCCGCGCGAAGGCGGTGCGCTACGAGACCCGTCACTTCATCGACGGCCAGTACGTGGATTCGGTGGCGCGCGGCCGATTCACCGTGGTGAATCCGGCCACCGGCGAGCCGCTGTGCGAGGTCAGCGCCGGCACGGCCGCCGATATCGATGCGGCCGTGGCGGCGGCGAAACGCACCTTCGCCGCGCGCGTCTGGAGCCGCAAGGCACCGCGTGAGCGCATGGCGGTGATGGCGGCATTCAGCCGCTTGATCGCGGAGAACAACGAGAAATTCTCCCTGCTCGACACGCTGTGCATGGGTAAGCCGATCACCGATATGGTGACCATCGATGTTCCCGCGGCCGCGCAAAATTTTAGCTTTTTCGGCGAACTGATCGACAAGATCGATGGCGCGGTCACGGCCACCGCGGCCGATGCCTTTCATTATATTCTGCGCGAGCCCCTTGGGGTCGTGGGCTGCATCGTGCCCTGGAACTATCCGCTACTGATGGCGGCATGGAAGGTGGCTCCGGCGCTCGCGGCCGGCAATTCGGTGGTGCTCAAGCCGGCGGAGCAATCGCCGTTGTCGGGGCTGCTCATGGCCCAGCTATTCGTGGAGGCGGGCGGTCCACCGGGGGTGTTCAACGTCGTGAACGGCTTGGGCGAAACCGCCGGCGCGGCACTCGCGTTGCACATGGACGTGGCCAAGATCGCGTTCACCGGGTCGACCGAAATCGGCAAACAGATGCTGATTTACGCGGGTCAGTCGAACATGAAGCGCGTCGCCCTCGAATGCGGCGGCAAGACGCCGCAGATTTTTCTCGCCGACCTGCCGGATCTCGACACCGCGGTGACCTACGCGATCAATGGAATCTTCGGCAACATGGGCGAGGTGTGCAACGCCGGTTCCAGGCTGTTGCTCGACCGCCCGATCGCCAAGGAATTTCTGGCGCGATTCATCGAGCGCGGCAAGGATAAATATCGGGCGGGAGACCCGTTGGATCCCGCCACGAATTTGGGGCCGCTGGTCACCGCCGCGCATCGTTCGCGGGTCATGAGCTACATCACCCGCGGCAAGAGCGAAGGCGCGCGGCTCGAATTCGGCGGCAACTCGCCCGATCTACCCGGCGCATTCGTCAATCCGACGCTGTTCTCGGGCGTGAACAATCGCATGACCATCGCGCAAGAGGAGATTTTCGGACCCGTGGCGGCCGCCATCGAGGTCGACGGACTCGCCGAAGCGCTCACCATCGCCAACGACTCGATCTATGGATTGGCGGCCTCTGTTTGGACCCGCGACTTGAGCGTGGCGCACAAGACTGTGCGCGACCTCGAAGCCGGCGTGATCTGGGTCAACTGTTTCGATCACGGTGACATGACGCAGCCGTTCGGCGGCTACAAGCAGTCGGGGCAGGGCCGGGACAAGTGCCTCGAGAGCTTGCTTTCCTATACGCAGACCAAGTCGGCGTGGATCAATCTCGGCTGACGCGGGTGGCGGGTTGAGGGCGGGGCTTGACCCCATGCCGGCCACAATAGGGGTGACCGCTTGCGTCGGTCGACCCATGGGTTTTAACGGCTGCGCCAAGATGTGGGTTCACGCGGCGTTCGATTGCTGGCAGGCTGTGGCTGCGGCGAGCCTCTTGGGATTTTGCACCGCGCCATTGCATGCATCGGATACGGGCACTGGGACCGAGGCAGTGGCCGCGGAATCCTTCGCCATCCATGGCCAGGCGACCTACGTGGAACAGGAAGACGATAGCTTCCGATCTCCTTACAGCGGCCCAAATAGCCTATCGCGCGACATAGGTCGAGAGACGACCGATGCAACCCTATTTCTCGGAGCCCGGCTGTGGCGGGGCGCTGAAATCTGGATCACACCGGAGATTGACCAGGGCTTCGGGCTCGACAACACACTCGGGGTCGCGGGATTTCCGAGCGGAGAAGCCTACAAGGTCGGCAAGAGCCAGCCGTACCTGCGCTTGCCGCGAGCTTACGTCCGCCAGACCATCGATACGGGCGAGGAACGCGAGTCGGTCGCGGGCGCGGCCAACCAACTCGCCGGTTCCCACAGCCTAGATCGCTGGGTATTCACCGTCGGAAAATTCGGCGTCACCGACATCTTCGACACGAATACGTATGCCCACGACCCGCGCAGCGACTTTCTGAACTGGTCCGCGGTTGACGCCGGGGCGTTTGACTACGCCGCCGATGCTTGGGGGTTTACGGTGGGCGCTGCCGCGGAACGCTATGTGGGATCGTGGACCATGCGGGCCGGCGTATTCGATCTTTCGAACATTCCGAATAGTCCGCATCTCGATCCCGGATTCCACGAGTTCCAACTCATTGGGGAGATCGAAAAGCGCTATGGGCTATTCGGCGAGACCGGCCACCTGCGGATCACCGGCTTCGAGAGCCGTGGACGCATGGGACTCCTCGATCAGGCCATCGCTTTGGCCGAGGCCACGAACTCGATTCCAAATGTCGCCGATGTGCGTGAGTATCGCGGCCGTTTCGGCGGTGCAATCGGCTTGGAACAACCGCTCTCGGACTCCATCGGCGTATTCGCGCGCATCAGCAAGGCGGCCGGTAACGTCGAGGCTTATGAGTTCACCGACATCGATCGATCGGTCGAGGTGGGCTCATCCATCGGCGGTTCCCTGTGGCACCGACCCGAAGATTCGGTCGGCATCGCCGCCATCGACAACAATATATCGGCCGAACGCGAAGCGTACTTGAACCTAGGAGGCCTCGGCATCCTCGTGGGTGATGGGCGATTGCCGCATCCCGCGGCGGAGCAAATCCTCGAGACCTACTACAGCGTCGCCGCTTGGTCGTGGGCCCGTCTCAGTCTCGATTATCAATGGGTGAAGAATCCCGCCTACAACACCGATCGTGGCCCTGTATCGATCGTCGCCGCACGTATTCATGCGCAGTTTTGATTCACCCCTATGAGCGATGCAGGGATTAGCGCGACGCTCTTAACCGGCGACGGCTTCGGCGATGAGTACGGCATTCGTGCCGCCGAAGGCAAAGGAGTTCGACATCACCGCTTTCAACGTCACACCGGCCCGCGGGCGGCCGGCAACATAGTCTAGATCGCAGGCCTCATCCGGTGCATCGAGGTGCATCGTCGGCGGCACGATGCCGCGCTCGAGACTGAGCACGGCTATCAAGAATTCCAGCGCGCCGGCCGCGCCGAGCAAGTGACCATGCATGGATTTCGTCGAACTCACGGGCACGCTGTAAGCTCGCGGGCCGAGCACTTCCTTGATCGCCGCGGTTTCCACGGCGTCGTTTTGCACGGTGGCGGTGCCGTGCGCATTGACGTAGTCGATCGTCGCGGGCTCCAGCATCGCCGACTTCAGTGCCGCGCGCATGGCGGCCGCCTGGCCCTCGACGGTCGGTTTGGTGATGTGGCTGATGTCGCTGGTCAGTCCATAGCCCGACAATTCCGCGTGGATGGTGGCGCCGCGCTCAACCGCGCGCGACCACTCCTCGAGCACCATGAACGCCGCGCCCTCACCGAGTACCAGGCCGTTCCGCGAGCGGGCAAATGGGCGACACGAGGCGGACGGATCGACGGGGTCCTCCGCGGCGAGCGTGCGCATCGCCTGCCACGCGCGCAGCACACCGAAGGTCAACGGCGCCTCGGCGCCGCCGGCGAGCATGATGTCGACTTCGCCCGAGCGGATTCTCTGGGCGGCCTCACCCACGGCCACGGCCGATGAGGAACACGCGGTCGAGTAGGTGAGGTTCGGTCCGGTGAGCCCATGGTCGATTCCGATCCACGAAGCCGCGGCATTGTTCATCGCCGAGAGCACGCTGTACGGTTGAACTCGTTCCGACCGCTCGGCGTACACCGTGTAATAGCCGTCGTCCGTCGTTTGTGCGCCGCCCATGCTCGTGCCGACGCTCACCCCGCAGCGCTCGCGCCGCTCCTGCGCAAAATCGAGCCGCGCATCGGCAATGGCCTGCGCAACGGCGACCAGCGCTAATTGACTGACCCGATCGAGCATTCGCAGTCGCGCGCCCGCGAAATGCGCTTCGGGCTGGAAGTCCACGGGGGCCCCGATGGGCGAATGCAGGCCCTGGCTGTGCGGCGGCGTGAGTCGCCGCACGCCTGAGCGCCCGCTGATGAGATTGCTGAACAACTCATCGATGCTGCCGCCGAGCGGCGCCACGACTCCCAGTCCCGTGATGGCGACTCGGCGGCGCGTCATTGTGTCGCGGCCCACTCGGGTTTCCCCAAATCGGGTTTCACCAACTCAGGTTCGGCCAACTCCGGCTTCACCAACTCCGGCTTTACCAACTCAGGTTTGGCCAACTCAGGTTTGGCCAACTCAGCTTGGTAAGTCATCGTTCCGGGCGCCGCCGCCGCCAAGAGTCCATCGATGTACATGACGACATCGTGAACCGTGACGAGATCGGTCGGCGTATCACCGGTAATCTTGACGGAGAAGTTATCCTCGATCTTGAACATCAGTTCGAGCAGGCTGAGTGAATCCAGATTGAGGGTCGCCAATACCGCATCGGGCGCCAGTCGTTCGCGCTCGAGATCGTAATCGCGGACCAGGATGTCTTGCAGGGTCTGGAGCGTGGTCATAGCGTTTCCTCAATGATTGACGAGTATCCGGCCGCCGGCCTGGCTTTGCCGGCCCAGCTCGCGGCATGCGTGAGCAGCGTGGGCCAGCCGCGTACAAGTGCCAGCGCGGGTTGCGCGAGCAGCGGGCGCATCGCCACGTGAGCGTAGAGCGCCGCAAGCCGCAAACGCGGCGCGAAGGCGGCGCGCCATGCCTTGGCGTACGCGTATTGCTGCCGCAGGGCGCTGCGCACATCCGATTGGGCTGGACGCGTGCGCGTGAGAATGTCGGCGAGCAACGCCGAGGATTGCAGCGCCATGCTGATCCCTTCGCCGATGAGCGGGTGCGTCTCACCCGCCGCGTTGCCGACGCGAAACACCCCGGCGGGAGATTGCAACCGAATCCCTGGGCGCAGCGGTCCCACCGACAGCCACGGCCCTTCGCGCGTGGCATGGGCCAAGGCGTCGCGTATGCCGCGGCAAGAGTGGCGCAAGAACCCTTCGACGATGGCACCCGCCCGTGCGCCCCGGTTTTCCGCGCGAAGCCTCTGCAACGCGTCGCGGCGCAGGCAGCAAGCGATCGTCGTGCGTCCGTGGTCGGCAACAACCATGCCGCCGTAGCCGCTTTCGAGCGCCAGCACCGGTAGAAATCCGGGTTCGAGGCTTGAGCCGAGGAAGGTGGCCTTGAAGGCGAATAAATCCGACGCGCGTTGCGGCCTTTCCAGGCGTTGCGGTCTCTCCAGGCGTTGCGGCGTTCCCGGGCGTTGCGGCGTTCCCGGGAGTTGCGGTCTCGCCGAATGCGGCGTCAGCTGACACGATTCGTCTTCGACGCCAAACGCGGGTGCGGCTTCCCACGAGCCGTGCGCATCGATGATGAGGGCGGCGGATACACTGCTTACGGCGGTCCCGCGAGGGTGGACCACGATCTCGCAGCGAAACGCCCCGACCGAACCGCGCACCGCCCGGACTTTCGCGGGTTGCACTATGCGAACGCCCAGGGAGCGGGCTCGCTCGAGCAGTAGCGTATCGAACTGGTCCCGGCCCAGGGCTCTGCCATAAGGGTAGCTATGCTCCGAGCCGCTCGGCAGATCGGCGCGCACGGTGGTCTCGCCGCTCATCCAACCGACCCGCCGCAAATCCGTGCCGGCCAGTCGCCTGAATTCGGGGCCGATCCCCAATCGATCGATGAGGCCGAGGTTGCCGGCACCGATACATTCTCCGCACACCTTTTGCCTCGGGTAGCTGTGTTGTTCCACCAGCACCACTCGCCACCCCGCCGTCGCCAGCAGGATGGCGGCAGAGGCACCCGCGGGACCTGCGCCGATCACTAGCATGTCCGCATCGGCAGACACCGTCACATCGGCAATCACCGCCACGGTGGGCCTTGCGCGCTGGCACGCACGGCCGTAAAGCGATGGGTAAAGGGCACCCCCAAGGACTCCTCGATACGCCATTCTCCGTCCGCGCGCGGCCACACCGACGTGAGCTCATCATCCGCGAATCCAGCGGCGACGCTGGTGACGGCATCGGCGCGCGTCACGTCGTTCGCGCCCAGCAGCCCCACGAGCCGGCTCCCGATCCTGGCGGCTAAGTCGCGGCGCGGCTCGCAGGCAACGAACGCGTTAGAACACGATGCAATGGCCGGTATGAGGACACCGAGCGCTGCGCTATCGAAGTGATGCAAGAACAGCGTGGCCAATGACAAATCGTAGTGTTGCGACGGGCGTTCTTGCGCCCATGAAATTGCATCGGCCCGCAGCACCACCACATTCCACCCGAGCTGCCGATAGGCCTCGCGCGTGTCTGCAGCGAGTAAATCATAGCGGTCGAGCAGCGTCAGATTCACACCCAGCCAGCCCGGCTGCAACGCGCGGGCGAGCCTGAGCAATATCGTACCGTCGCCGGCGCCGAGTTCGAGAATGTGAATCGGTTGCACCGCGAGGCGCAGCCTGGCGATGGCGCCTCGCAAGATCGAGACCGTGTTCATCGCGCGATGCACGCGTTGCAGATCGCGTCGCGAGCGAGTTGCGCGGGGATCGGTGGGGATTAGGTCATCGAGCAACTCGGGCAGCACGATTCGAGTATTTTGCAGCATGTGATGCTTACTCGACGGCGAGCAACGCTCCGTGGCATGTGAACCCCGCGCCAAAGGAGGACATCCACCACCACCCGCCGGTTGCGGAGTCCGCGAGGGCGGCGTCCAGCACGAAATATACGAATGCGCTGCTCAGATTTCCGTATTGACGCAAGGACTCCCGGCTGTAGCGCAGCGAGCTTGCACTGAGATTCAAGCGTTCTGCGAGTGCCAAGAGAACGTCACGTCCGCCGGCATGAAAAATCCAGCCCTGGATTGCCCCGCGATCCAAGGCTAATTTTGACAACGCGTCGTCGAGTACGGTTTCGGCATGCTGGGCGGCGAGTTGCGGCACCTGGCGCGTCAACACGTTGCGCAACATACCGGCGCGGTGCTCGAAGCGCAGCGCTTCGCGCGCTCGAGGATCGGTCAAGGAGGCCGTGGCCCGCCACTCGACACGGCGTCGGTCCGTTTTCGGCTCGCGAGATAACACCGCTGCGCCGGCGCCATCGCCAAACAGGCAGGCACTGATGAGTACGCCCGGGTCATCATCGAGATACATCGCCGCACTACACACTTCGACGCAAATCGACAGCACATGCTCACATTGGCGAGAGCCGAGCAGCGCATTGGCCGCCTGCCAGTTGGGAAGCGCCCCGGCACATCCTTGGCCCACCAAGTCGAACGTCAACGCATCGGCCGGCAATCCCAGACGCTCGATCACGTAACCGCTCAGCCCCGGACATAGGTACCCCGTACACGTCGAGACGATGACTGCGCCGATGGAGTTCGGCGTGAGTTCGGCCCGCGCAAGTGCCGCCCTCCCGGCATCCGCGGCGAGGCGCGGAGCATGGGTGGCAAAGCGCCGATGTAGAGTATCTGGGTCAATGGCAAAGACGTCGTCGAGCGAATCGACGGACAGCCATCGTTCCTCGATACCGTTGTCGCGCCGCAGTACCGATTGCGCGATCAGGTGGGCTCGCGGCCCCAGGCGTCCGAACCATTCGGAGGCCCCAAAAGCCTCCCAGCACTCCGCCTTCGTGTACCGGTGCTGCGGCAGAGCGGTACCGATGGAAGTAACGAACATGCCAGCGCGCCTCAAAGGGGCAGTATGAGGATGCGTGTCACCGTGGCAATTGGCGCGCACCGCAATCGAACGTCGGCCGGCGCCTACAAGGAACCGCGTCCAGCGGCTAACTGCGACTTTTTATCGATTCCGGTGTTCTTGGAGTAAGGATGAGGCGTTTTCGATCAGGAGATCTAAAACGGCGCCAGGAGGCTCATCACGCAAACTGCTTGGGGGCGTGGCTCAAGCGAAACTCAGGGATACGCTCGCGCAGGAGATGGTGGAACTCGAGCATCCAGCGCTCGAGCTGCGATAGCGGGCCCGGCTTGTAGCTGCCGGAGGCGAGGCCGCGCTGTACACGACTGCAGAGCCACTTGTCCTCATTGTTGACCTGCGTGTTGATACGCGAACTCAAGTAGCGTACGGCGCGCATTTCGCGCCGCTCGTCCGGCAAGCCGAACACGCCGCCGCGCACCTTGCACCGGCCCGGACCGTCGGGCAGCACCTGAAAGAAATCGATCTGCTCGGGAAACACGTCGATGCCTAAATTCGGCAGCGCGCTGTAGAAGCGCCAGCAGCGCCGTTGCTCCTCGGGGAGGTGCGTGGCCACACGGCCGATGAGCCGCTGGTAGAGGCCTTCGGACCAGCGGGGCGATTCGTTGTCGCGCAGCCAGCTGGCGCCGCGCGCTACTCCCGGCACCGAGGCCTGATCGTCGTAATCCGGCGTAAACATGCGGTACAAGCCGGGGTGGCCGATGGGCACGTGGTAGGACTCGAGATAGTTATCCATCGCGATTTTCCAATCGACCGGCCAGACCTCCTCAGAAATAGGGCCGAGCGGCACCATCTCTTCGAATCGGTAGGGCAGGAACTCATCCGCCAGCTCTCCCCAGACGTTCGCCACGGGCGGCGGATCGCCGGCGAGACAGACGAACACGAAGCCGAAGGCGATATCGGTGCGCACCGGACGCAGGCCATGCTCGGCTCGATCGAGGCCGGGGAAACTCTCGCGCACCGGCATGCCGATGAGTCCGCCGTCATGCCGGTAGGTCCAGCCATGGTAAGGGCAGGTCACGGTGGCGGGGCAGTTGCCGGAGCCATCCAACAAGCGCGCGCCGCGATGCCGGCAGACGTTGTGAAATCCGCGGATCGAGCCATCGCGATCGCGCAGCACCAGGACGCTTTCCGGACCCAGATCGAACGTCTCATAGTCGCCCGCTTTGGGGATGGAGTTGACGTGGCACACCAGCTGCCAGCTCGGCAGCAAAATGCGCTCGAGCTCCAAGCGATTGAGTTCGCTGTTGTTGTACACCCAGGCAGGGAGGGCGTGCGGGGCGGCCGGCCCGGTCTTGTCGGCTGGCGCAGCGTCGTCGGCCGGCGCAGCGTTGTCGGCTCGCGCGACCGCAGGAGTGGCCTCGCCGGCTAGCATCACCTGGTCAGCATGCGTCGCATGGCCGTCGAACGTGGGCTGCGATAGGTTTTTCATGGATTGTCCCCGCCAGGGATTATATGGTCGTTTAATTTACGCCGTGGGGTGACGTGTTGGCAAGTCGAAGCACTGCACCACAGATTTATTGCAGAAAAAACCCACTACCGGGCACTCAATCGCCGATTCGCGTTGATTGGTGGCGGCGCTGGCACGGCGTAATGGATCCCTGGTATTATATGACCATATAATGGTTTCGGGAGGGCGGCGCGGCCAAACGCCGCGCCAACTCACCACCGCCCGAGCGATTCTAAGGGGCAACACTCAAGGGGATATCATGGCCAGAAAACTGACCAAGAACAACGCGCATTTTCAGCGCGCCGTCAAACGCCTGCCGCTCGGAGTGGCCTCCAACTTCCGTTACTGGGGCGAGGATCGCACCATCTATGTGAAACGTGGACTCGGCGCACGCATCACCGATCTCGACGACAACACCTATGTCGACTATCGCATGGGTTATGGGCCCGCGATTCTGGGCTACGCGCACCCCGAGGTGGATCAAGCGGCCCGCGAGGGCATGGAAGTCGGCGGCGTATTTGCGCTGTCCACGGAACGTGAACTCAAGGTGGCCGAGCGCATTTCCAAAATGGTGCCCGCGGCCGAGCTCGTGCGATTTTCCAACTCGGGTACCGAGGCGGTCATGGCGGGGTTGCGCCTGGCGCGCGCCTACACCGGGAAAGACGACTACGTGATTCTCGAGGGCGGTTATCACGGTCTGTTCGATGCGGCGATGTGGTTCACCCCCATGGACAAGTGGTCGCAGGTCGGTGACCCGGAAGTAAAACCCTACAGCGAGGGTGTGCCGATCAGCACGCGCAGTTTCGCGCATTTCGTTCAGGCAAACGACGCGAATCAGCTCGAGGATGTCTTCAAGCGCCATGCGCATCGCATCGCCTGCATGCTGATCGAACCCATCATGGGCAACTGCCTCGGGATCGCGGCCGAACCGGAGTACTTGCGGGCGGCGCGGGCGCTGTGCGACAAGCACGGCGTCGTGCTGCTCATCGATGAGGTCAAGACCGGCTTTCGCGTCGCGCGCGGCGGAGTGCAGGAACTCTATGGGGTGAAGGCCGACCTGTGCACCTTCGCCAAGGCGGTGGGCAACGGCTATCCGATCTCCGTGCTGGCGGGGCGTGAGGACATCATGCGTAAGATCGGGCGCGGCGTCGCACACGGCGGGACTTATACGGCGCACTCGATTTCGCTGGCCGCGGCTGAGAAGACCTTGCAGATCCTCGATGAGACGGATGCGCTCGAACGAATCGCCGACTACGGCACTCGCTTGCGCAGCGGCATGCGCACGGTACTCGCCGCCCGCGGCATCGCGCATAGTTTCGTGGGTCATCCCTCGATGAGCGGTCTGTATTTCGCGCACGAACCGCCGCGCAATTACCGGGCGTGGAAGGGCAGCGACTACTCCTTCTACGATGCCATGGCCCAAGTACTGCACGACGAAGGGGTGCTATGCGAACCGGATTCGCGCGAGCCGTGGTTCGTCTCGGCGGCGCATGATGCTGCGTGTCTCGCCGACACCTTGAAAGCCTTTGAAATCGCGGTCGATGCCACGTTGAAGTCGAGCGGCGCCACGCACAAAGTCCCGGCTTGAGCGCCGGCGCCGTGGCTTCGCCTAAAGACTGGGACGCGATCATCGTCGGGGCCGGCCACAACGGTCTCGTGGCGGCGTGCTACCTGGCACGCAGCGGTCTCAAGGTGCTGGTGCTCGAACGCCAGCCCTTCATCGGCGGCGCGGCGGTCAGCCGCCGGCTGTACAAGGACTTCACTTACTCCAATTGCTCGTATGTGTGCAGCCTGCTCCGGCCCGAGATCATTCGCACGCTCGAGTTGCCGAAGTACGGCCTGCAGGTGATCCCCTACGAGGGCGGCTGCACCATGATGCAGGGTGGCGGCCATCTGGCGCTGTACGACAACCACGACGCACTGCGGCGCGAAATCGCGCGCCATTCGAAGCGCGATGCGGAGGCCTACGACCGCTATTCGCGCGACGTGATGCGCCAATGCAAATTCATCAAACCGCTGTTGATGCGCGAGCCGCCGGATCCAACCTCGATCAAGCCCCGCGACCTCATGGAGTTGTTGTACCTCGGCAAGCGATTCCATAACTTGGGCGAGGAGCGCATGTACGACACTCTGCGCTTCTGGACCATGAGCGCCGCGGATTTTCTCGACGAATATTTCGAGAGTGAAATCGTCAAGGCGCACTTCGCCGGCAGCTCCATCATCGGCACGGCATTGGGGCCGCGCTCGCCGGGGACGGCGTACGTGCTGCTGCATCACTACATGGGCGACATCGACGACACCGTCGGCGCCTGGGGTTTCGCGCGCGGCGGCATGGGCGCGATCAGCGACGCGCTCGGCGCCTCGTTTCAAGCGAGCGGCGGCACCATCCGCAGCGCCGCTCCCGTCGCGAAGATTCTGGTTCGCAACGGCCGTGCCTCGGGAGTCGCGCTCGCGGACGGCGAGGAGATACGCGCGCCGCTCGTCATCTCGAATCTCGATGTGCGCCGCACCTTCCTCGAGACCATGGATGCGAAGGACTTGCCGGACGAGTTCCTGAGCCGCGTCCGCAACTTCAAGATCCGCGGGTCGTCCGGCAAATTGAACATCGCGCTCGATGGCCTGCCGCGATTTCCGGCCATCCCCGTGGGCTCACCGTCGACGCGCGGCGACATGCATGTCACCGACACCATCGAGATGATGGAGCGCGCCTACGATGATTGGAAGGACGGACGCTGGTCGCGTGCCCCCTACATCGACATGCTGATTCCCTCGCAGATCGATCCCTCCATGGTTCCCGACGGCAAGCACTACATGTCGGTGTTCGTGCAGTACTGCCCCTACGAGTTGGCCGACGGACCGTGGGACGCCGCCAAGCGGCAGGCCTTCGGCGACACCGTGATCAACACCATTGCGCGGCACAGCCCGAATTTCAAAGAGCTCATCC
>Ga0209611_10000279_pt1 | contig 69212 bp, 52 predicted proteins | sample S1TSphgellanicum_3_FD_187693 | JGI IMG/M metagenome (GOLD analysis project Ga0209611, IMG submission 187693) | Host-associated microbial communities from peat moss isolated from Minnesota, USA - S1T2_Fc - Sphagnum magellanicum MG (SPAdes) (version 2) | ecosystem: Host-associated > Plants > Peat...
TCTTGAAACTAAAGCCATCCAAAGTGCATACCAGATCGAAGAAAAGACACGCACATTTCCAAACCCCGAGTGATTTCCGGGGTGTGCTCAACCAAATTTTTGCAACAACGAAAACATACTCCACGCGTGGCTTCACTCATCGAAATCATAGCTGCAAAAACAACAACCAGAAAAGGACAAATCATTTGCTTCGATAGTCGAGTGCAGGCCTGATTTTGGTAATGCCCTCCCACCAAGATTGTAACATAGATCTACTTTCAAATCAGATTTTCAAATCTCTGAGTTGAATAGCAATTACAACACCTGAGTTTGAAAACCCTAAATAGAAATATGAATCGAACAGGAACTACAACTATTTGTGTTTAGGAAATTCAACATTGAAACATTTCATTCCAACGACACTGGCCAAGATCAGCAACAACACTAATGATGGTCTCAGAGTTGAGACCATGAACACACCCATCTCTCCTCCCACTTCTGCAGCAACTTGGAGTGACATGACTACAGTGGTGGGTACAACAAATCAAGCTTCCTCTTTGACAGCAGGAACAAGAAAAAAAAATCTTATACCTCCACTCAGCATGTTTTCTTGGTGCGGAAACCTTCTCAAGAAGCTTCCTTCAGGAAGATTTGAAATTCAGAAATCTATAGCGAAATCGGAAACACAAACAGAAACAACGGAGGATTGAAGCAACGTTTTCTGACAGTCCAGTGTTTTTCAGCCACGATTCTGTTCCAGAAATTGATTTCCTTTGCAGTCATACACAGAACAGGTTGCAATTCTTGGTCTTGCGCATGCAAATCTGAAGGAAGGAAAGACTTCATTTCCATTCACTTTTGGGGGACTTCACAGTGTCCAAAGGACACGGGTACCACTAGTTTATATAGTGTTTCTAAGGTGGCAAATTCAAAATACTTCAATGTTGAGGAAAGGGCAAGTCACATTGGGTTTTTTTATGCTCAGGCTTGGGAACTTGGGGGATAGCCCTCATTGCAATTAAGCCCTCAAACAATGTAACCTCTCTGGACTTACCCTTCCCTTACACAAAACTTTAAGGAAATAATGAGTACTATGGTCCATATTGAAAAAAGGAGTCATTGACATTTATCTTGCTCCTTTTCCTTTGTTTCTACAAACTGAATTTCATTACACTTGACTAATTGAACCTTCTCTATGGCACAATGGGTTTTTGTAGCCTAGTCTAAAACCTCAGTCTTGGTATCAACAAGTTATAGGTTTGGTATGACCCAAGGCAATACCAACTTGATACCATACAACCTTATACTTGAGCTTATATTTGAAACATCGCTCCTTTAATGCAATTGATATACTCCTATAGAGAAAAATTGAATCATAAGTACCAATATAAGTCGTTTAGACTTCATGGGAAACACATCAAAAAGTAAATATATCTATTTTCAAAAGATACATAAAAAATAAATTCTTGGTATGCCTTTTTACAAGGTTACAAGGTATTTTTTTTACAATTTGTTTATCAATTTAATGAATTGTTCCATAAATTTTAAATATATATTTTTTTATCACACAAAAGTCCAATGTGCTTAACTTAAATAATAATCGATATACATACCATTGAATGTATATTTAGTCAAACATTCTTCTTACCAAATACCATAAAATCCATTCACATAGAACTGTTACCATCAAGATTTATTAATACTAAATATTTATGGGGCATGGCCAAATAGTAAAGCACCAGCTTTTAGTTCTATTATTCAAAAATTTGAATCCTTCCATCCCAAACAAATTTATTATTTCCAATAAATAGGCATTAGGTTTTAGCTATATTCTTCAAAAATTTGATCCCTTCCATCCTAAACAAACTTACTATTTCCAATAAATAGAAAACATCACAAAGAAAAAAAGAAATTTTTTTTGAAATGAATGTTTTGTTCGAAATCTACTTATCCAAAAAATAAACTCCATCAGGAATGGGTATTGCAACAATACGTCAACATGGAATTACATAAATATGGCAAGGGTTTTTTCTATGATATAGAATAGGAAAAGATCATATCATTGATTGTTTAAATTTGTAAAGAGATTATAGCCAAGGTGATTTTGATATCGTCATTAATGACTTGAAATAATAACACATAACAAATGTTTTGTATACTCAAGTTACAAAAATGTGTAATGAGGTAGTATATTATAAATGGCAATATATTTGAAATAGTCTTCAATTAGGCCATAGGAAGTATTGTGGCCAAAAGAAGGGGTTGCAAAAACCTCCTAATATTTTTTATCAAAACATAATTTCAATAGAAAATGAACATCGATCTTGGAAAAAAATTTGAAAAATCATAATCTAACAACCACATTGTATATGTGAAAGCTTAGATGAATCAAAACCCTCTGGATTCTCTCTCATTGAGCATGTACAAATTCCTAGTAGCATTGATCATCCCATACCCAGGTACATCCCAAAAGCTTTAACAAGAAAGAATATTCAACCCAATCGTAACCAAATTGAAAGGTCAACCTTTAACACCCAAATTTCAGGTAAGAATGAGTTATTGACCCATACTTAGAACACCCAAACTTGGGTACTCACTTCATCCCACAACAGTGTCTTTTCCCATACACAAACATTAACTTTGACATAATGCCATTAAGAATTGTTCATGAACCTCCTTCTGCTTTTCATCATTTTCACCACTAGCTCATATCTAACAAAATAACATAAACTTTAAATCTCCAACACAACAAAAACTAAGAGAATAAAGTTATGTATGAAGAGCATTCTTCTCTCTATGCATTTCAAACAACCATAATTCTATCATCCTCTACCAACATAACCTAGCATTGGAATACTTAGTTCTTTTTTGTCTTGCCCAAAAACCAGCAAAAAGAAACCGCCGAATTATAAAACTACCATCCTCTTTATATCCACAATGCCTCATCCTTCTGTAATTCGAAGCACCAATCAGAGCATATTCTCACAGGTTTTTGTGAAGAACAAAAAAAAACCAACATAGATGAACTTGCAAGCTCATCTTTTAAATCAAGAGAAGGAGAGCACCTACATCCTCCCTTCTCTATGAATGCACAACTTGCAAACATAATGCACAAAAAACAAACAACATACTATTCCGAGCATCATATGGTTATCATGTTCATAACAAACACTATTTTCCATCAACCACCGGTTCAGGGACTTTTTCATTTTAGGGCTCCTTTAGGTCACAATATATCTTGGTTAAGCTAGCACTTCCTACTGGTCTCTCTTCTTATCGCAACCCTGCTTTGAAAGTGTGTGAGAATGAAACTCACACTCCCGAAATGGGGACTTGGGAGTCCTCCGGGACTCTCAAAACTTCAGAGTTCGATCATAAGGGCTAAAACACCTCACATTGGGGTGTTATTTATATCATTGGAAAGTTGTGGAAGTGTAGATATCAAAACTTTCCTCGCATGGGCCATTTGGACATCTACAACACAAGTTATGGCAAAAAGAAAGGTCGGGAGTCAAACTGGCAGTTTGACTCCTGACCATTAAAAGTTGGGAATCAACCCGACCCTGGTGCGTGCAGGTGGAGTGTGACACACCGTTAAAAAGCTTTTGAGGAGAGCTACAAGTTTGCTTCAGACCTCATCCCAATTAAAGGTCTGAGCAAAGAGTTATGATCTCTCAAAGTCCTGGGAGTCCAAATCGGGACGGTTTCGGGATTCCTCCTTGGGAATCCCGGGACAAAAAAAGCCATTTGGATGTGGGTGCTACGGAGAGGCACAGAGTATACTTTATGGGGGAAGGTGGTGGCTTTCCCTGAGTTTGGGCTGTGGTGAGTCATGTGAATCCAAAGTTGCCCATGGCTTGTCCTACCACCAAGGGTGCTCCAGAAAGTGAACTAACCAACTTGTTGGTTGGTTTGATGCAGGTTTGAGTAAGTGAATAACTTGTCATTCTTCCTAGTCCCATCCCAGAGCTTCAACACGCCCCTCTACCCCTTTTAGTGCTGAAAGCTGGGAGCGTGCCTCGAGTCCCCCACAATTCCGCAACTTGAGTAACTTAGGCCCAACTTGGGACTAACCAGGGACTTGGGAGTGCGTCACTTCTTACTTTGAAAAGAAAGCTAGTTACTATTGCTAGCACCCTCCCATTTTTATTTCTACTTTCCCACCTCGACTTTGACTTCTTCCCCCCCCCCCCTAATGAAGCAATGAAGGCCTCGCCCAGGCTTGCATTTTTTTAAAAAACTATCAATCCTTAAGGATTGAAAAAGAAAACTTTTTTCTTTTCTATTTTTTTCTCTAGGCTCGAATTTACTTTCGTTCTTCCCATAACTCATATCCGAAGTCATACTTGGTAGACATAAGAAAACACCAAGCTTGGACCAGTACATGCCTATAGGTGCTTAAGACCAGTTTAATATTAGGGCTACATTGGGCTTCATACCAAGTCTGGCACATATCATCCAAAAATCAACCTTTGACCGTAATATCATGCCTTTAAAAAATCCCTTACAAATGATAGGCTCATGTGAATTTTTTTTTAAAAATTCAATATTACCACCAGACTTATATGATTTTTTCAAAAGAAGTTCAATATCAATACAAGTTGGGATGTTCAAAAGTTGATACATGCCCAACATTGGATCGGTCTTGGGTGATTCTTTCATTTTGTTATGACTGTAAGTCTGAGGTTTTTAATTTTTTTTAAATAAAAAAGGATGTTCTTCCTTCCTTCACACTTCAAATGTTTAGATGATGTGTTCACATTGTTCTTTCTGAGAACGAAGTTCACATCCTTGCAAATGTTATCATTGTTGATCGCACTTGAGTGAATCTTTTGTCTTGTGTAATTTTTACACTTCAAAGGCAACTCAAACAAAGGATCAAGCTATGCAGATTGATATCCAAGACATCAATTTTTCTCCACCTGACATTTTTTTTTATTGCATGCACAAATATGCTAACTATTTCTTACATGTTTTGCTAAGATTGCATAGCTACAAAAGAGTTGGAAGGTCCAACCACTTTCAATCCTAACCAATTCCTTCCAACAAAAGGCCTCAATTACCTTTAAAAAGATGCAACCATCTTCAATTTTTGAGTTCAATAGGAATAGTGGATCCAAACTACCTTCGAATTCCACTCGTAGTGGCTTCACCCATTTACTAGTTTAGGTATCTTATTTGCTAATAGGTCACTTAAGGATGCCTTTTAATTTAGTTATAAATGATTGAGATTTTGATTCATCTTAAACCATGTCCTTCTTGTCCACATTTTCTTCTTTTTGTGATATCAAAAATTTGACCTAAAAGTAGCAAAATTAATCAAATTTACACTTTTTAAAAATATTCTAAATTTTTTTCAATTTTTCGTAGAAGAATGACAAATTATTCTCATTGTAACTTGAAGTGAAAAGTTATTAAACCTAGTTAGCCACCCACATTGATAGTTTCCAGTGTTTTTTTTCCAAACAAAATTTGTCTTTTTTTAAATAAAACAAAAATCTATAAAGTCGTTCAAACACAAGGCCAAAACCTTATGTGTTTCCTCTAACCATAGTTTGAAATCAGTGAGGTGTGGGTTTATTATTTTTATATATTCTTGAGTAAGGGTATGTAATTTTTTTTAATTTATTGACCCATCGAATAAGGATCTATTAACATTCAAAAAAATTCATCAAGTTAAGGTTTGAATATATATATAGTAAATGGATAAGTTTCAAATACTCCCATCATATACCCCTTTTGGGGGCGGTAAAAAGTGGGTATGTATATTTTATTTATCTAATTAGAAATGAAGGAAAATGTCCATATTTTGGAATTTCTTTAAAAAATTCAATGTCTAAATGTAAAAATCAAAATGTTTGATTTACCCTTTACTATAATAAACAAGCTTATGAATGAGCATTTAATGTATCAAAAAATAGCATTTGATGTCATTGTCAATGTTCAATTGACGATAGAGTCTAAAAGTAATTTGAAACTCATTTTTTAGCATTTCATTAGGTTTTTGAATCATTTAATTTCATTAAGTAACATGAAATTTATAGCCTTCCAAAAGAAGGGGGTCTTCCATGTAAAATATATCCTTATCACACACTTATCACTTTTATCACATGTTAACAATCCTCAATTTTACCCAACATATGATTTGTTCAAAGTTCTGGGCTTCTCACCTTTATATACTTAGGCCAAAACGGAGATGTAATTTGATGTGTAACTTGATGTAATTACACAATTACATAGGTAATTGTTTAAAGGGGTAAGTTGAGTGGTAGGATTCCATAATTTGGTCATGGTGCATTGACTTATGTCATGTGCACCATGTGATATTATTTCCTTGTGATTAATTATGGAATCACATGGGGAACCATGTGATTTTGTTTCCTTTTGATTATTTGGGGAACCATGTGGTGGATAAGCTTTAGGAAGTTTCTTGATTAATTTCCTTTTGGTTAGTATATAAGGGGGTGTTTGTGAACTTAAGAAACACCTTCACTTGTACAAAATTATGGTATGAATGCAAAGTCTGTGAAAATTGAAGTTTTGATTTTGAAAGGCTTTTGGTTTTGAATGGTTTTGGTGTTGTTTGTGTTTAGTTCATGGTAGGAGAATGGTGAGGCTTGCATAGCCAATAGAAAGGTGAGAGAATAATTTTGCAACCAAGAACATAGATTTCATAGCTATGTAGTAGTCATACATAGTTTCGATCCTAAACCCGTTCATGTTGTATAAAAACACTACATTTTCACCTAGAAATTTATTTTTGGGGGATATTTCAAAGCTTCAGTTTTTTCTTATGATGGGCCAATCAAATTGGACAATTATCAAAAAAAACAAAACTTGGATAAATAATAGTTTTGGTTTTGTTATAGACATTATGTCCTCATTATTTATGATGCCTTGCTAAAAATCATAGCACATTAACACCTTTGCTCACTTGGTATCATTATTTAAATGCTTGGTTATTATAATGGTTTTGATAATATTATTACCTTATACGGTGACTAGGTTATTACCCCAATCATGAGAAAATTTTGCATCTTGTCTACCTAATAATAATATAAAGTAACCATAATTTACTACATTGTTTTACATTATTGGAAAAGTCATTATATGCGGTATCCTATGCACCAATATTTTCATATTACAAATTAAGCCTACTTGTTTAGTTGTTGTTTGATCAATCATTCTTAAAATGCAAGGAGCTTGTTTAGGCTTTGGCAATCCTAACTTACCCTTTAATTACATACTTAGTGATAATGTTTAAACCTAACCCCCTATCCATGAGCAAGTATATCATCCATTCTATTCTAGCTTATTTGCACTAGGATCACTACCATGTGATTCCAATTGGTTATTATGGCAATACATGTTTCCATTGTTTTTAGTCATTTTCGAAGTAGTAATTTCATGAATAAATTTTGTTGATATTGCAAGTTTCACTAGTTTCATTTTTTATTGTGGGATAAATGCATAGTACAATGTAGATAATTTTAAGAAAAATTGAGATTACATATATTTAAAAAGTAATAACACATAAGATTTCACTCATTTTGAATTTTTTTTAAAGATCACATGTACTTAATTTAAGTTTCAAACATAAAATAAATTATTGAACACATCAATATGCAATTGATTGGTAGTTGTATTATTGTGTAAAAGTACATCAATAATATTATAAACATTGATTTAAAATGATTATTTAACAATATCTTACCACTTTTTAGTAAATTTGAAAATCCATTTTTTAATGTAAAATGGTAAAAACAACATTTAACCCAACTACATCTACAATGGAAAAACATTTAACAACTTAAAAAACATCACAATCATCATCATTATAATAACATAACATATTAACGAATGTTTCTAAAAGCATTTAATATGAACTTGAAAGAAAATTGGAAATTTTGATGATTTTTTTTTTTCATGATTGTTTTTTTACATGTGCAAAAATTTTACTAATAAATTATTATCAAATTTTTTTTTTCATAATCCTTTTTTACAATTGCAGCATTGTGACATGACTATTACAAAGTGAAAATGTACTCCAATTAATAATTAATTTGTTCATATTTGTTTCAATTGAGTGGTGGCAGTACAGGATGTGGAACGAGCAAATGGCTGCCAGTCCACCTAAAAAAAAGCCTGAAAAAGGTGCCTCAATAGCACACCCAAACTGGTTACCTATTAGAGTTTCTCGTAAAGTCAGGAAAACACAGCACGAGAAACGTGAAGTACATTAGCTTTGAAAGGGGGCGGCGGGGTGGGGTGCGGTTGACACTCAGAACAGCACCATTTTGTTGGTGGTAAACTGAGTTTCATCCTGTTTTGACTCCTCTTTCCTTTTTCCTGAGTACAACTATTATAATTACTCTCGAACCTTGTGCATTAAATGCTGAATTTCAGCATTTCATACCCAGATTCAATAAATTTTCATTACTTTACTGACCTCACTGAAAGAGTGGATAGAGGGTAAAAGGAGGCCTAAAGAGAGGATGACTTTAAGGAAAACTCTATTATGTCATGAGAATTGTCTCTTTTTTCTGTTGGCAAAAACTCTTCATTCACATCAGAAAATTCCTTGATTTGGGTGGGAGATACTATCAGTGGACAATGTGGGAATTCAGTAGCCTTATTTTTGTGGCTTGATAGAATAAACAAAGTTTGAGGTTTATTTCTTCTAATTCTTTTTACTTGGATTCCAAAAAATATTCCAGCTTTGGGTATGAATATTTTTTACATATATTTCAAAGTATGAATAGGGTTTAATTTTTCAAATTTACATATCTTTGAATATGCATGTCATTAAGGTATGTTGATTTGAGAGAAATAGGGTAATGTAAATTTTATGCCTTATTTGTATTTGACAAATATATTTGGGTAAAAGACATATCTGTACAACATTAGTTGAAATACAAAAATTGACCCAAAAAAATATAAAAAGATACAATGACATATGATGGGGCTTGAAATTTCATGCTAAAAGGAGTTGCAAGCTACATTTTTAATTTGCCTTAGCATTGAGCCTTCATTGCTATTTATCCCAGTGTATTGCATTTTCAGTTTTGTTTAATGTTGCACTTCTTTTTATGTAATTTTTTTTGCTTCAAGCTTCAAGTCTTGTGAACTTCATCCTCCTGGGTATTGATTTATTTCTTCCAAATTTTTATCATCTTACAAATAACCTTCATTTGGGGATGGCATAGTGATAAAGGGTAAAATTAACCCTCAAAGAGAAGGGAACTTTATGAATTTCTCCAATAAATTGAGAAAATTTTGAAATTTCTGTTATTGTAAATTCGACTAATTTTGCTCATCTTGCAAATAACCTTCATTTGGGGATGGCCTAGGGATAAAGGGTAAAGTTAACCCTCAAAGATAAGGGGCCTTTATGAATTTCTCTAATAAATTGAGAAAATTTTGAAATTTTTCTGTCTATCTATTGTAAATTCGACTAATTTTGTTAATTTCTTGGAAAACTGTAAAAATAATAATAATAATAATTTAAAGCGGTCCTGTTAGAGTCTAAACTCTAGTAAGTCGGTAACCTTTTAAAGGGAGTTTTAGAAAAATTAAATAACTTGAATTAAGTTAAAGAAGGATTTTTTTATTTTATTAAAATGGATGATGATTTCCTGACGTGGATAGTTGACTGAACAGTGAGCCAGGTATGCACGTCCACCGTCGAGTCCTCCTTGTTCGTGAAATTTGCACCGTCCGATTGATACCGACACGGTACCGCGTTCATTAGCTTTCTGGCCTCGAAACTCCGCCGCGCCATCGCTTGCAGCATCTCTCTCTCTCCGCAAGAAGTTCGAGAAAATTGTTGCAACACCATTTCTCTCTTTTCGCAACGAGATGGGAATAAAAAGATGCTAGTATCTGAGCTCTTTTTTTTATGGTTCCGCTGGTTTTTTCCTCAAAGGATTTGGTGTTGTATAGTTTTGGACCTTTTTTAATCCCCCCCTCCTCGCCGATCAATCTCCAACAGGGAGGAAGAAACTTTAGGAGGGAGGGGTCTGGAGGTTGGGGTGGCGAGTTCTTGCAATGGAGTAATTCGTTGTGATGCTGAAGATTATGGCGATTGCTCACTTTTCCTGCTGCTGACAGGATCCGCCTCTTTGCTTATCAACTCGTTATATTTTCTTTGGAGTCTACTTGGAAAGCAACGAGTTCCAAAGGTACGTGGTTGCATGGTGGGGATATGCGAATTTGCATGAAGGTGATGTTTAGGTCATGGCACTATATTTAGCTGCCACAAGAATGCAATGGACTAGAATGTACCTTCACTCTATTGAAGAAGCAAAAAGAGAAAATGCCCTGCAGTCCTGATTAGGGTTTGAAGCTCCTCTTTTCTCTCTCCTAGTTTATCCCTCCAACTGAAGTCTGGTTTTTATCTGCTGCTTGTGACGCACTCCTTCCTTGTTGTCTCCTAAGTCTTGTCAACACACCCCAATTGGTTTTGTTTATATTTTCCTGGCATGCAGTTCCTAAACCCCTAAAGTCTTTAAATACCTAGGGTATGTGCAATCAAAGTGGTTCACAGTTTCCTATGAGTTTCTTTTTTTGGATTGAAAAGGGAAAACCAATGAATCAATCTTGCAACCCAAGTGCATTGGATTCCCTTCAATGTTACTGGAATTGGGACTAACCATAATACCAATAGCAGTGTGATAAATGCCAGTTTGACAGTCAATTTCTAAAACAAATGGCAAAATTGATGGCAGTCTGCTACTCAACTGAATCTTCTTTTTACAGGGTAGAGTTTTGGTCCATGGTGTTTATGATTGAAAATGTTGGTTTCAGGACACCAAGAAGCTAAATTTCCCACATGCCTAGACTTAGAAAACAACCTTCACAATGTCAGAAAAAGAACTTGGGCACCAAGTGGTGGATGAGGATCACAAGACTCAAATTCATGAAGAATTCACTCCTAGTGACAAGAAAGAGACCTACATTCTGAAAGCCACCGAGGACATGTTTGATGGCATCATTGTGGATCCTACAGGTCTGCCTAAAGACATACCGACTTTTGTAAAGTCGTTGAAAATCTCACTAGAGTTCTGGAAGTCTCAGGTACGTACTTCTTGGTTTGTATGTCATTTTGTAGGAAACACTTTTCAGGACATATGTGAAACATTTTATGGGGCTATCTATCAATGCATTTAGGATACATTGGCTTTGCACCTCACATAGACACAATTGATATTGCAGAACAAGAAAGGAGTGTGGCTAAAGTTGCCCATAGCAAACAGCAATCTTGTGCAACCAACACTTCAAGTGAGATTTTCAGAAACAATTGTATGCCTTTGTACCAATTTTCAAGAAGTATTAATTGATGCCAATCACTGGCCTACCTACAAAACACTAAGTTGATTAGTGTTTTTTAAGTTATTGAGATTACATGTACAGGAGGGCTTGAAGTACCACCATGCGGAAAGTACTTATGTGATGCTTGTCACATGGCTTTCAAGTTCACCCTCTACAATTCCTCGTAATGCATCACACCAAGTTGGGATTGGAGCTTTTGTTGTCAATGACGAACATGAGGTATTGTTGTTTTTGAAGGCAAATTGTAGTTTGTGGATGTTGACAGAAAGTGCATTTCAGTTTGAAAGCTTGAGTCTCATGGATGGACATCGAAGTCATTTCTAACAATCTGGAAAAAACATGAGGACAGATTCTTGCAGTGCAAGCAAAGAATGGTGATTTTAGGGAGACAGAAATATGGGAGGTGCCTACAGGTCTCCTGAACCAGGTCTGTTGTACATCGTATGATGATTATTTTGCTTGCTTTGAATTCAAGTACACTCTTATTACATGCAGCCACATGTGGGCAATGCATTATGGCAAATTCTGTAGGATGTGTTGTATGGATGGTTGACTATAGCTGCCAAGTTTGAGTTCTTGATAGTGAAATGATGATTCAGTAATACTTATGATATGCAGGGAGAAGATTTATCTGCTGGTGCTGTTCGAAAGGTGAAGGAGGAGACAGGGGTATGTGTTCTTGGATTTCATCTTTAGTGTCCTCCACATCTTTCTTTTATAGTACTGTATGTGCATGATTGATGTATGTGTTTTAATCGCTGTAAAAGTGAGTTGCAAGCAAGAATTTTGCGGTGTAGTTCTGAGTAGCAACATGATGGCAGTTCTAAAGCAAACTCCATAGTTGTAAAACTAACATCTGTGCATAGTAAGAACTGAGCCTTTTGTGAGGAAAATATAGCAAAATTAGTTGAAAAGTGGTAAGATTGGAAAACATGACAATTTTTGGTAGTTTCAGTGCATCGTATGGATCTGTGTGTCCCAACTTGTGTTGGAATGTGGAAGAACTTAGCTGTGCACACTTCTCCTCATCTTACTGTATATGATCTAAAACAAGGAATGAAATGGATCTAAAGTGGGCTGAAATCATGTGGTAGTTGGGATGCAGATTGAAACTGACTTCATCAAAGTGATAGGATTCAGGTCATAGCTCCTCTTCCCCCTCTTATTTGGCAATAGTTGGATTTGAGATGACTTAAGTCTGCATTTTGCTCAAAGTTTCCAACTGCAGAATTCATGGGCAAAACATTTGTCTCTTCTCATTAGATGAAAGATGGCATTCAAGTGATTGTTGGGGTCTGGATGCAGGCATACTCATAAAGTGGTATATGAAAAGTCAGATCTATTATTCCTATGCATCTTGCACCCTCTCACATCTACCATTGCCAAGCAAGAGCTGGAACATGCCAATGTTCAGGTATTGAGTGATCTGACCTGCCACTGAACTAAATGTAAAGCAAAGATGTCAGGAGGAAACCTCAAGCAACTAGAACACTTTTAAGATGTGTCTTGAATGCCTTTACTGACTGTTTGGTGCATGTATGGTCAGTGGATACCTTTGTCACAATTCAGTGCACAAGACTACCTGCAGGACCAGAAAATGCTGAAGAAGATGATAGATGTGTGCATTTCAACTTTGGAGGGTGGTCACAATGGCTTTTCTCCAAGAAATATGCAAACAGGAAGAAAAAGAGGCTCTCGATACTTCTATTACAACACTGATGACTGCAAAGATTGATTTCATTTCAATGTCAGTTGTGTATCATATGATTTGACTCTATGGTAATACTTGGTCATGGACAAATCACAACAATTACTGTGCCATAAATTTGATCGTTCTACTTCCTTTCAAGTTGGATAGTGCAGGCGAAGATTGTATATTCTATTTAACTATGTATGTTAAAATGCTTAATGCCAGCTCAGAGTAGATGTAGAGTGCTTACTATTTGGTTGTGTAATTTATCTTTGTTGCTTAGATGCTTGCTTTAAAAATTAGTTGTTGCTGTACACTTAGAAATGACATTAGAAATGACCTTACATATGTACTTTTTTTCTAACTCCTGCAATCTTGTCTGTGACCATGTTGTGTTTTACATCATGCTACATGCTAAATTAGGTAGGAAATTTTCATTCAATTCCATTGCTTAACTGACTCAAAACTTTTAGTGTTAGCAATACTTGAGAGTGGGAATAGAAATATGATGTGCATTGACTCACAAATCATGTCTTCAGTGTTCTTTTTAAGTCTGTTCTGACCCTTCCATCAAAGAATTGGATGTTAAAACCAGTCATAATAGTAAGCAGTTAACTAATCCTTTTTCCATGCTCACTTTCTCAATGTTTAGCTGTGTTTCACTGTTGTGAAATTCATTTATTGCATCCTGATTGGAGAAAGCACAACCAATTGGGAGGTAAATTTTATCGTGCCATAATGCTTATGTGCTTCCCTCCTATCTGACAGTTGAATTTTCCAAAGGACAACTAAAAACAGAAAAAAGATGAAAGAGTGAAAAATTGCAAAAATGCTAAGTTTTACAATTAGTTACCAGCTGCAAATGTGTAGCTTTTTGTAATCACCAATAAAATCAATTGTTTGTTAAGGCTGGTAAGTTGATGTTTCTATGGCAGTAACAATGTTTGATTCAACTGTCCAATGTGTTGAATTCATCTGCACTGATGATTATGCATGTAGATTATGAATTTTACAGCTTCATGGGTGATGACCCAGATGTTGCCTTGAATAACAAGCTTGGATTTGGATGTCACTTTTGGTGTTTGAATCTACTCGCATATCGCAGACCTGCTGCAGTTGCCTAGATTCCCACACCACAAATACAACTTCAGATTGTACAATCAAGGTATTTTCTCATCTGATTAAACTTCCCTTATAATTAGCTGTCTATTTCATGAGACAGGGTTTACCTATATAGAGCTTCCAATTTTGAACAATTCTAAATCTTTTGTTTTTTTCATTTGACATCAACTATTAGATGCTATCTCTTTCTTTTTCATTCTCTTTTTTTGGTGTCTTCTTTTGAAGTGTACTGTACAAAGTGTGGAACAGTGCTTCCAGACATACATGGCTATTTGTAATCCCTGTTGCGTAGAATCAGAAAATAAAGAGTTCTCACAGACCTGGAGTTTTATGGCACGAATGGACTTGTCATTGAGCACATAAAGTTTGTTGAGTTGTTCCCCCACAAAACCAAGATTGCAAGCACCAGGCAATCGAATCAATCCCAAGGACTTTCCTGTCCGACTGAAAACTGTACCAGTAACAGACAGCCAACAAGAATCACACATCCGAGTAAGTATCTGATATGTTCACATGCTTTGGTCCACATCTCTCCACACTGCCAATTCAAGAACTAGATTTATTCCCAATGACCAGAGAACATGTGCACATGACTTGTGACCACCTTCAGCTCTATTACTTATTGGTGACAAGTAGAATTAAGGGTGTCAAAACTCCTTGCAGAAGAAACCCTTGTAAGCAAACCTGGAATTTTCTAATCTGATTACACATCACTTTCAGATGAATGTAAACCTCACATTTGAATATTTGTGAATTGTTTCTTTTTGTAATGAAACAAAGTATTTCAATGCCAATCCTTGAGATTCAGAAAGTGCATCCTAGAGTATGAGGTGCATCTGGAAAAACCTGCAAACCTGGTGCCTCTTCAAATGTAAGCAGGGAGGGAGATAAGGTTTAGGTTGACCTACCTTGAACTCCATCAGGTGAACCGACATACACACGTCCCTTGGTGTCAATTTTTATGCCATCCGGGACACCCAGCCCTGGAGAAGATCCATCATACATTCCCACAGAGGCAAACAATCGGCGGCTACCCAGTGACCCATCTGGCAGGATGTCAAACACATATATATGGTGATGTTTCAATGGATCAAATTCATCACCAAACCTGCACATACATGACACTTATTTTAGGGGGGTAATATTTGGTCCAGAAAGAGATTAACAGCATGGCCTTTTATGCCTTAAAACTACCACATTGTTGGCTATTACAACAAGAAATGCAGAGTTTAGTACCCAGTTTCAAAGCCTGTATCAGTGACATATAAGCGCTTTTCATCTTCAGAGAATGCAAGGCCATTGGGTTGCTGGAAACCTGATGCCACTGCATCCACTACCCCTGTCATGCTGATACGGTACACTTGATTTGAAACCCGAGGTTTTGCCCGGAAACCTTGTGCTCTGGACATGCAAACAAAAGCCACCTGTTATGTAATTGCACCATCAGCCTCCCATGATAGTAACCTCACTGAAGAACTTCATCATGTGAAAGTGATTTTCTGACAGGGAACTTAGTCAAACATCAAAATTCATTGAGAAACATAAGAGGGATTGAGAAATGGTTGACAGTAAATCTCTACTTCTAGATGTCCTCAGTTGGCAAAAGGCAATAGTAAATTACAATGATAAAAGCTAGACGAGCTTACCTCCCATAGCTGGGATCTGTGAACCAAATGGAGCCATCACTTTTCACTACAACATCATTTGGGCTGTTAAATGGCACACCAAACCAATTGTCGGCAACTATACTCCTATTCAAGTTTTTGAGGTCTACACGCTCAATATACCCTGGTTTAGCACCCTTTCCTTGCTGACATATCAGCAAGTTTCCATCGTTGTCAAGTGCCATTCCATTTGCAACATCCGTCACAGGGAACACTGTTGATACTTTCCCTGTCTTTAGAGACACTTTCTTCACCTGCAGATCAGGCAAATATGTAAGAGAGAGTTTGACACCTTAAGTGCTTGTGATGAGAAGGTCAATAAAGCAGGGGCTTTTAGCCATCTAAACCAGCAGTTTGTTGGGTGTACAATTGTATGAATGTCCACCAGTTAACACTCATCAATTCTGATTTATGCCTGCAACTTGCTTACTATTACATGGGCATAGTTTTGCAATGAGTCTGTCAAGTAAAGAATGATGAGGTTCTGGTAAAACCCATGAGATTTATTTCGAAAAGAGCTCCCTGAAAGCTATACGTGCCTCAGGTCTACTGGTGCAGGGTGCTCCTGCAACATGTACCTCTGTGTTTGCATCACCAGCATGCGCTACTTTATTGTCAGAAGTCATTGATGCTAAATACCCCAACTTCCTCCTTGAGCTCGCAAAGTAGAATTCATCTGTGTCAGGGAAGTAAACACCACCTTCGTGCGCGTCTGTGTTCACAACCAGCTCAAGTGTTGGTGCCACACCAAGCACCTCCAAGAAATCTGGATCTCGAACCTGCAGAATGGGAACAATTTTTTACATCTGCATCTTCCAAACAAAGACTTCAGAGAAAACCCAAGCAACTTGTTCAATCACCTTCTACTCCAGAATTTTCATCAATATTTATTCCAAAGAGAGGAGAATGATAACAGACTGCAGGTTATAATTAAAGGATCCTATGCAATATGCTGTGCTCTTATGATGGACATAGAGCAGCTCCACCAGTGCTCAGTATGCAGCCCAACAAAAGAAAATTGGATGAAAAAAATTCACAACATGCCAGTTTGGCCCAACATTTTCCCATAGGATGCTGAAGCTGGTAAAAGGCACAGCAGAGCCTAACACCTGCTGTCAATTGGCTAGAGGTGGGTTGCTATAAGTAGTCCCCCACCTGTTTGTAGTCCCAGTTTTAGTTTTATGGGTGGGGTTGGAAAAAATGTAGATGACTAATCTTGGATGTGAGAAATATTTTTGCAGAGTTTCAAGAATTTTCTAGGTAGAAAAGAGAAGAAGCTATGTACTTATACTCTTGAGCTTGGGTTTCAAGAATTTTCTAGGTTAAAAGAGAAGATGTGTACCTAAACCCTAAACCCTTGAGCTTGAGTTTCAAGGATTCTCAAGGTTGACAAGAGAAGAAGCCGCAGTACCTCAAACAAGCAGTCAGGATCAGAGGGTCCTGTAGGGATGTTGTTGATAATGCTGCCTTGCTGCCAGAAACAAGCAGCATTGGGCAGCTCATACTTCTTGGCAACTGAATTGAGCCACTTAATTTGTGTTGCAAGAAAAGCTTCTCCACCCTCCCCTCCTTGAAACTCTTCAATCACAGCCAACAAAAAAACACAACAAGCAATTAAAAAAAACTGTGTCATCACCAGCACCAAACTTTCTGCATTTTGGTTCTTTTGGGATCTACATCTGCTTGTCCAAAATCCCTTTTCCTGCATCATCAAGATATGACCGACAAAAGAAACCATACAGCACGAGCTAAAGACCCAGCTGCCGGCAAAGCCCAATGGCATGGGAGGAAGAAGAACAAGAAGAAGTGATTGAAATCCGAGCAACAAATCCCAATGCTATAGGAAGAAGAATGAGGAGGAGTAGAAAGAGAACCAATTGAAATCCGAACAACAAATGGAAGCTGAGCAAAGATTCTGGTGATGTTCAGCAGATTGCAAGCGGGAAGGAGAAAAACATACTTGACCATGGAGTGAGAGATAACCAGAGTGCCAACACGGCCACCACTATCGTGCCCACTGTGGCCATGGGTTTCAACTTGGAGGACTGCTGCACTGCAGACCGGGGAGCTTGAGAGGACATTGCCATAGCACCTCCCAAAAAACAACCAAAAGAAACAATGTCACTCACTCTTCAAGCTCCAATCTTTCCCCTTTCCCCCGCCCTTCTCTCTCTCTCTCTCTCTCTCTCTCTCTCTCCAATCTCAGTCTACTATTCTCAAGCTTCATCAACATATTTGAAACCCAAGAAGATACATCACTAGCAAACTGACACCCATCTCTAGAAATTCATCATTTGAGCTTCAAACCCTAAACCCTTCAATCTCTCTGCGATCAACCAACCTGGCAGGAGTTTAGAGTTCACTGTACAACAGTGTGTCTGAGACTTGAGGAGCAAGCTTCACTCAGGCAATAAATATAATAAGGAGTTTTGAAAACCCCAAGAAGAGGTTGCAACACGTCACCCACATTCTGGAGCTTTTCCTCTCCGCCAATGACTTGTGACAACGAACTTTCTTCTTCTTCTTCTTCCTCATCTCACGCTTCTTTTTGGTCGTTCGGACACAAACTGCGCTCCACGTGTTGAACACTAACACAACGCCGTGTTGGGGTGAGGGTGAACACCAGCACCCACCAACGCACCAGTTGGCCGTTCTGTATAGGGTAAGGCCCTGGCTATCAGGGAACTACTGGGTGAGCACCGAGGCCGGAGCCTGAAGTTCACACAGTAATTCCCCAGTACCCCTGCCTAACAACCGAGGTAATCAAGGGTTTGTTTTTTCTTTTAAATTTCCTTCCAAAGATCTTATTGGCTTACAAAGGGATCTTACAATCTCACACCCCCAACCCTAGGGGCTCCTTTTGTAAGCCTGATTACTAAATGTAATCTGCCCTGTAAATACACTAACAATTCTCTCTGAGGTTGTTGTTATGTCCATAGGATGGGCTGTGTAATCATGCCAGAAATAATGGTAAAGGTCAGAAAGGAAATGTATGACCAACAAAGGGTCAATCACCAAGCCAATTTTGAACCATCCAAACACCATGGAAGGACACTTTACATTTGTGGAGACCTTGGTGGCAAGTATGGCATTTAATATGGTGACATCTGTGTTTTTTTCTTTCGAATTTGTGATGTAGGTTCGTTGGCTACAAATTGTCAATGCTTGTATGCCCATGTGGCTCTTTCTTTGGGCTACGTGGATCCAACTGGATACAGAGAAAATATTTTTCTCTAAATGTGGTTATCATAATTTGTGTTTGTTTATAACTTGCTAGTGACAAATTGCAAAGTGTTGTATGTTCAAGTGGCTAAATATTTCAATATATAAGTTTCATTGGCTATTGGAATTTTAGCATTATAACATTATGGCAACAAATACTTCCGTATGGCAGGTTTAATTGGCTATTGAATATGAAGAGTTGTCAATCTATACTTTCTTTGTCAAAGGCCCTTCATATGTTTCTCAAAAAACACTAGATAATGGCTCAATTTGACACAACATTTTTGCAAACATGTTGCCTTAACAAGATAGTTCTTGATTTTGAGTCCAATGGAAGATGTAGGAAAACTCTCACTACTTTTGGTAGGATAACTAAGCTTTACTTTTAGAAAGGGTAGATGATGACCTTTTGTTGAAACTAGGGTGTTAATCCCACCCCCCCACCCCACCCCATTTAAGTAAATTAGGTTAGTACATAGCATAAATATTAATACGATAGTTACATTTAATGTGCAATTATGTTGGTGATGTTTGCAAAGGAACTTTTTATCCCATATCTTTTGGGTTCCAATCCAATTTTGCACATTATATAAGTAAGTGCAATAGCCATGTTCACAAACCAAGTACCAAGTGCCATTGGGGATGAGCTAATAAAAAAACTTGACCTCAATTAAATGGTTAAACCCAAAAATAAAATCGGATTATTTTAAATCTACCTATTTAGCCTAAGCCTACCTTTCAACCTCTTATGTATACCTAGGCCTACCTACCTACGTAGTACCTACCTAGGCATCACATGTCAACATCTTATTAACCTTAAATTGGACGATCTAAATTTCATTAATTAATATTTAAAAATAAAAGATAAATGGGCTTTAGTTGTCATGTGTCACCATATAATTGGTTTTTTAAAATGGACACATGTCAAATGGTTAATGAACATTCCATGGTGTGCCATGTGTCATCATCTCAGTGGCAAAATTTGTAACAATTGAAATTAATCCAATGAAATTTTTATTTTGAAAACACAAAAATAATTAAAAAGTGACATGTTTCCACAAGCAATTTGTTCAATTTTGAACACGTGTCATATTTTGATTAGTTGCAATGTAGTTGCAAAGAGAGTTACATATAAGGTGCAATTACATTTTGAATTGGTATGTATGGATGAACATATATATTAACATTATATATACATGTTGCATATGTAATGTCGCATGCAACTAAATGTTGTGTGCGACTTGTCTTAAACAATTACACAAATTTGTAATTGCATGTGTCACATGTAATTGAATGTTGTGTACGACTTATTTTAAGCAACTACACAAATTTTAGTTACATGTGTCGCATGCAACTAAATTTTAGTTACAAACAACAATTGTAAAACTTAGAATTTCTACTAATGAAACAAACATAACAAAGGTAAGGTAAGATGGAAAAACACATTATACACCAACTTCTTGTAAATTGTCTAAGATTTGTTAATGTACATGATGTCACAAACCTAAAGTCAGTGGAAGGATTTGAGCCTTGCTAACCCATATGCATCCATTACTCTAACACAATCCCAAGTAAAATGTGGCTTGGAAATGTAAAATACCAAAGGGCTCTTGGAGCATCTTGCAACATATATCCAATAATTAGGAAACTACACACATTGAACCTTAAGTTATCTTTGACTTTCAAAAGGCAACCATGCATACCCAGTGTTCTACATGAAACCCATCAAATAGCACATTTAAACATTATTACAAATTTTCTACTTTTTTTGCCTACTAGCACATATGTGATTTGTTAGTTTTGTTGCGACCTACATGATGTTTAATAAGCACAAACATCCATTAAGAATGGATGTTTATAGCCTATGTAATTTCTTCCTCAACTCAAATGTAAGAAATCTAGCGAACAAACACTTGAATTGAAGATAAGTACATTCAAAGAATGCAGCCAACTTACTTGCTTCAAGATGGCACTTGGGGCTATGGGCAAAATAATTGTGCATAAATGCAAACAAACATTCAATTTTTCCCACCAAATTCAAACTATTCAAAATTTGGACAACCCGGTTTGTGTAGTGTGCCATACAATGCACACCACTCTTAATGGAACATGGTTCTACATCAACTTTATGGTGACACCATTTTTGAAGCCCTAAAAAACTGCCATTCCATCTACTCTAAAGCAAACCAACTTGTTTGCCACATCTATTTTAATCATGCTTACAAATTCAACAAGATTCTGCACAATAAGTTGAATCAAATTATCAAAAGTTACACCATCCAAAACCTTCTATAGGTTAAGCAAAATTGGGATTCGTTTCCACCCATCAATCACATACAGATGAACTGAAAGCCAACGTTGGTTGTTAATGGTGGAGACTTTGTCATAATTCATTGAAATGAATAGTGATTTTTAAATGGCAAAAATAATGGGTTAGAACACTACACTTTACATTGTTTCAGCCATGGTCTAACCTATGGTATCTGACTATTGTTTCCAATGACAATGCTCCACTTTCAGGACCTAAAAAAAGTTGTTGAAATCTTCAAAACCTGTCATTGAACATAATTAACGAATTTTTTTTCTATTCCCATTAGGATCAAGTTTGACTTCTAATTTTTCTAGCAACAAGTTCTTAAAATAGCAATAGGTACATGCAAATTATAACAAAACTAAAAATAACTACAAGTTTTAAACTAACTTGTACACAAATCATTCAAAACTAAAAGAAAGTTGGTCGAAATGAAGAATGTTTCATGTTCCAAAATGAAAATAATGAAACACAAAATCAAAATGAAATCAAAAGTCCCTTCAAACAAATATGTCCTCTTAGTCTTATACTAACTATTTCAAAAAAAAAAAATCATAACTAATTATTAAAATAGTCATTAACTAGTATCTAGGCTAACAATCCAAAATTTCACAAAACTACACCCTATTTTATTACATGTTCAACTACATGTTCTACCACTTGTTTTACAAACTACTAATTGATTAACCTATCAACCTATATACTAACCTAATATAATATTACCTATCAAGTTCAGTAATCGATTAAGTTAATGATACATGTTATATAACAACTTAGATCACTTGTTAAATTTAACAACCTATTAAAATTTATAACCTATTAGGTTATATGTTATTAAATATGGGTAACATTATCCCCTCTTGAAAACTACATTTCATCCTCAAAATGTTAACTCAAAGTCCTAAGTTAGTTTGGTCTTCTGCAATTGGTTAATTGATGGCTCCTATGACAGGTTTAGCACCTGCTTCCTCCACGGGTTCAATTTGACCCAAAATCTAGAAACTTGTTAGGGCTATAGGTGTTTCTTCAAAGGTTGCTATGGGTGTCATGAATACCTCCAAAACATGCAAGGTACTTGAAATCAAAATAATCTTTTAACCTATATCTAACTAATATGGGGTCAAAAAAAATTATTAAATAAAAATTCCAAAGGTTCTATTTTACTATCTAGTAAAGTAAATGAAGGATCAATAAGTTTAACATGTTCCTTAACAAATCTCTCACTACTTTTCACATGTTCAATAATAACAGTGGCAACTTGAACAAGTATGGCAAAAGTTTGAACATGTAAAGGATGATTTTTAAACATGCTCCACCTTTTGGTGGGTTAATTGGTTTGGTAATGGCAATAAGTTGTACCTTAAATGGTGTTGTTGGACTCTACTACTAGTTCCAATCTTCGTAAATACACATTAGGAGGTTTGTATTTGAAATCAAAGAAAGTGGTTCAATATGTGTGCAATTCCAATTGGTAACCATGTTCATCGAAGTGGGCTAATTCCATGTTTTCTTGAATTTGCTCTTTTGTGAACTCTTGAATATTTTGCCACCACTCCTTTCACTTGGGGTTTCTATCTCCCAAGGCTTGATTTTGCACTTTGAGTAGTGTATTGTTCAACAATAATTCTTCAAACTCCTTCAACCTATTGTTTATCTTAATAGGTAGAATGGGGTTCTGTTTATCAACTATACCTTTGCTATCTCATACTAGACTCTGCCATTTTGGTGTAATCATGTGTCATTTGCTCTAAATAACAAAGGTATCTTTACCTTTAGGCCATAGGTTTACAAGTGGTTGTGGGTCTTAGACAAGTTTTCTTTGGCTTGCTCAAATTCAACTCAAAGCTTTGAGAGTTCTTACAATGTACCTGACCAAGTTATGGCATCTTGAACAACTTGCTCTAAAAACATATTAATTTCTTTCAGGTTTTTTATAAAATGACCAAAAATTGGGACAAGTTGGAATCTAGGAAACTATGGGTTTTCTATTTTAACAAGTTCAATTACAAGTTGAATAGGTTGGGACAATTCTAGTTGTAACAATAAGTTGTGTAGATTCTACAATTGGTACTATAGGTTCAACAAACTCAACAGGTTCAACTTGGATATTATCAATTACTTGATCTAAATTGGGTTCAGGTTTTTCCTCCAGGTTGCCCTATACAGCCGTTACATAAAGCTTTTCACCACCTCCACCCCCAATCTCATTTGAATAAGTTCACTCCTCATCCTCCTTTAAATCAACAACCTAGTATTCAAAAGTAGTTCTAGATGTCTTTCTCGATGGTGTGGTAATATGTTTAAGCTTAATTTGTCCTTTGGTGTAGGCAGTTTTATGCATGTTTTCAATCAATGAAATTAACGCACTGGTAAAGGTGATGTAGTTGTTGAGCATGTTGGTTTTCTTCCCTTTAAGAATTGTTCCCTTGTAACAAGTTTACGTGAAACATGCCATTGCTAAACAACCTATCATTTTTGGCTTGTTGGTGACACATTTTTTTGTGATTGTTATTCTTGGTGAAGGCACCTCAAATAAAGGGAACCATTTCCTAAATAGAATATCTAGGATAGGTCTTGAATAATAATTATCTGCCTTGGTTTTGTTAGATATTGAATTAACTACTACTTTCTTTTAACATTGTGCTCAACAAGTTAATTTAACCAATAATTGGGTCGACATTATGGAACACCACACTAATAGACATTGGCAAAAATATAACCATTGTGACTACATGCGACTATTAGTTATTTGCAACTACATTACAACTAGTTTGCAACTACTTTGGTGTTCATCCTTCCAGGTGAACAACATTTAATTTAATTTTTATCCAAGAATTTTTTTTTATGTCCCATTGGTTGATGTGTGACCAATTTAGTTGTAACCTTATGAGTATACAAAAATGTATTTTATGAATTCTAAAAAATATAATTAGGTGTATTAGGATTATAAATGTACATTTTTAATTTATATGAATAACCATATTAGATGTGTATTCAAGTATTATTATTAGCATAAATAGCCTTGATATTATGGTTATAGTAAATAATGTATATTTTGAACATATTAAAATTTTATATAAGATATTTGTTAAGTGTATTATGCCCACATTAAAAGTTTATTCAAACCATTTTATTATATTTTTTAAAATTATTACAAATGACATTTATTATTATTTGTATTAATATTATATTATATATTTATATTAATTACATGTAATAAAATATTCATATATTCATATATGAATATTGAATTCTTTTCAAATGAATAATGTACTTATTAAAAATATTTTTATTTATAAATAATGAAACATTAATTAAAATAAATCATAATAGCTCTAACAAATGACATAATAATATATAATAATAATAATAATAAACCTATGCCAGCTACAAATTACATTATTATTAATATAATAATAAATTATGAAGTATTATTATATTAATATAATACTTACTAAAAATATTATTATATAGTTTTAAGTTTTTATATTTCAAATTTATAATTGATATTTATGAATTATTAAATGATTATAATAAATTAATGATATATAAGTTTTATTTTCAGTTTTATTTTGTTATTATTGTATAATAATTACTGTATTAGTTAGAATGGAAATCTAATAAATTATTATACAAATGCAAAAATTATTTTCGAAGGAAAAATATACTTATTACAATATAAAAAATTTGTTATAATAGTTCATAAATAACTTTAATGAGTGAAATGATGATATGAATAATAAAAATAAAATAGTTAACCTTGGCTACCAATTAGCTACAATAATAATTGAAGTAATGTTATTGCTACTATCAAATATTACCATTTACATTTATTATGAACTATATAAATGAAAATAATAGTGGGAGTAATTATAATAAAATATTTAGCCTAGGATAGGTTTTAATTATATTATTAAATATTGAAAAACTAGTACTCAATATTTATAATTAATAGTTAAAATTTATTAAATACTGAATATTTCAGTTAATATATTAATTTATTTGGTTACAAAATAATTTATTATTTATTAATAATTAATTAATAATTAATAATTTAATTATTTCAATATTAACCAATTACTAATTAACTAAATTGGTTGATAGATTATTATAGTATATATATATAATTAAATGTTATTATTGTTTATCTGGCTAATAAATTAAGTTATATTTAATAATAAATAATAATTTAATTAATTAAATAATCATAAGATATTGATGATTATTATTATAAATAATTAGTTAGTTGGAAATTTATAAAGTGAATTAGTAAGTTTCTAGTTTAGTTGTTAATTAATTAATTAACAAGTTTATTAAATTTTTTGTCTATATTGTATTCATTAAATAATTAGTAATTTTATTATTTGATTAGTTAATTTATTATTTAATTAGTTAGTTAATTAGTTATCATTTACCTACTTGTTTATATACTTTTCAAGATGAGAATGAAACCCAAAACATATGGGATCAAAAATTTAGTTACAAATTGTTTGCGACTACAAATGATTTGTAATTAAAAATTTTATCCCATATGTTTTGGCTTTCATTCTCATTTTGAAAAGTATATAAACAAGGTTTTTTTTTTCACATTTTCATATTTAAAAAGATGGGGATATGGGATGAGTTAATAAAAATGACTTAATCGTAAATAAAATATAAATATTGATGTACTTACATCTAATTACCTACTTCCCTAACTTACCTACTTACTTTTTTACCTACCTACTTACCTAAGTAAATATTTGGCCTAGGTCAAAAGTAATCGCATTCTTGTTGCTAAAATATGTTAACCGCTTTCTTTGATAAAAAATTTGCAAAATGGCTGCAAATTTGGCATGAAATTCCTCTTTCATGCAAATTACATTCCACTGTTCATTTTCAACAAAGGCATGTGGACTTGCTATCTTCTTCAAAATGGTTTTGGTTGTATCAAATGTTGCATTTGCATCATTTACTACTCCTTCCTTGGAAATCCCAAGTTGTTCATAAATAAGTACTTAATCAATCAAAATTTGTTGACCATGCATTCGCTTTTGGATTCTTCCATCCTCCATTACTTCCTAGGTTACAAAAAACTCTTAGAACAAGTCCTCTTGTGGTGTAATCCATTTTAGGTTGAATAGACCCTCCAAACCAACTCATCTAGCCCATTTGAGTTTGTTGGAGTCCATCTTCATCCATTGTAGCATTTTTTGGCTTTCCTTTGTCTTAAATAATTTTTTCTTTTTAACAAGTTTTTCAACCTATTTTTCTATAGGTGTTTTGCCTTTTCATTTCATCATGGCTTTAGTTCTTAATCTTGGACACTAAAAAATAACATTGCAAACAAGTTCTTCTTCAAAGAATTCTTTGAGAAACTCTTATCCATTGTCATCGCTCACAAGTTACAACAACCTTTCTTCTTCCACAGGTATTGGTTCAAGAGCTTGCTCCAACTATTCCTCAACAACAAGTTGAGATAAAATTTCAACCTCTTCCTTTGAGTCTGAAATAACAATTACTTGTGGTGTTGGTGTTGTTGTAAAAGTAGTGGTTATCTTAAGGAAATTAAAAGTTACTTCTAATTCCTCTTTTAACACCTTACTTTTTTATTCTTGTTCAAAAATTCCAGTTTCCTTTATTGTGGGTGCACACAAAGCTAATGGTTCTAAATGGATTGCTTTAGTTAGTTTGACCTATTTTGCTCTTTCCGTCTTTCCCTACTTTCTTCTAAAAGCTTTAGTTTTTTTTTCAAGTTTTCTTTCCCTTGCTTCTCATTTTAACTTTTCTAAAGTGTTTTCATTCATGGCCTTTGATAATATGAAGTAAATAAGAATGAAGAGGCAAAATAAAGGTTACGGGGGTTCTTTATATTGTTTCAGCTAGTAACTTAGTAATAAAGAGTTTCTCGCATTTAGTGGGGTTTTTCTCCCTCCATTAGTAGAAAGACAACCATGTGGTTATGAATAGACATGACATTTAGGGTTATAGACTTCTAGGATATACACGTCAATAAATGTTTCATTAAATGTATCATTTTGATCATTGCAAACAATTACATTATTGTCTTCAATAGGCACATCATGATAATAATGAATAGGTACATTTGTTCTTATAATACTACCATGTGTCAAATAATTATTAGTTGGTTCAAACTCTACACGTTAAAGATCTTTAGGCTCAATAAGTAATGGTTTAGGTTCCTCTATTTGAACAAGTTCATCAGTGACCAGGTCACCATGTTTAACTAATACAAGTTGTAGAGTTTTATCTTCCATGAACCTATATGACTTCAACTTGTTAATGTTGACAAGGACTAGGTTAAGATCAAACTTATTAATAGTGACAAGTATAAAAGTATAATTGGGCAAACAATATTGAATTCTATATGGTCCAAACCATCGTCTTTAAAACTTCAAGACATGTTTGGAAACAACCCTTGAAACCATAACACATAATCTCCAAATTGAAATTTAGTTTCAATGAACTAGTTCTATGACCATAATGACTTGTTCCACTAATTAAAAATAACTAGATCCTACACAGTCAACCTATTTTCATGTAACTTCTCTAACTTAGATAATTGGCTAATTAGGACTTTAACATGTTGTGGATCTATGGCTTTCGCCAAGTTTGGATGGTAACATGTATTATGTAAGCAATAATGGATGTAATCCATACACAAGCTAAAATGGGGTATGGCATGTTCCAACTTTGTAGGTGTTTCAATATGAAAATAAAATTGTGGACAAGTGTTAATCCTAATCATTTATGTTTTCATTAACCAATTTGGTTAGTAAGGTCTAAAAACCTTGTTTGTACATTCAACCTATCCATTTCGTTATGGATAATAAACAATAGAGCTAGTATGTCTAAAGATAAAATGATCAATAAGGTATCTAATTGCATCATTGATAAAATGGGTACCATGATTGGTTATAATTATTAACGAACATCCAAATTTCGTAAGAATATGTTCATACAAAAACTTGGCAATTACTGCAACAGTGTTGGTACAAAGTATTCATGCTTCCACCCACTTTGGTGCATAGTGAGTGGCCATTAGAATATATCGGTTGCCTAACATTCTACTTGCAGGTTTAACAAGTCTAATAAAATCCAATCCCCATTTTTGAAATAGTTCTTCATGTAGAGTGGTAACCATTTTGGCCAAGTTCTATGTTAATAGGTTACTTATTCTTTGACATTGATCATAGGTTCGACAATATTCATGAACATCTTCATCGTCAACCACTAATAACCAACATTTAAGATTTTACTCATAGTGATGTTAGAAGAGAAATGCCTTCCTGCAACTCCACCATGTAATTCTTTCAAAACTATGGGTACCTGTTTTAGTTGTAAAACTCAACGGAACCTATTGTTTTGTCCAAATATGTATAGTACTCCTTCTTGAAGCACACATGGTTTAACTCTTTGGGCTAAAATAGTCTTTGGGATGTAGTAAACCTTTCTATCATCACTCCTTCTAATAGTTATTCATAAACATTTTTTAACCACTAAAGTTACAAGGTGAACATGTGAACATCATAGGTTTGATTAGGTATTCCAATAGGTTTAATTTGATTGAGTAATCTATTCAATGCATTTGCCATTAAATGGGACCTATTAGGTTTTTTGTATACAATCTTGAAATCATATTCTAGAATTAATAAGAACCACCTAGCTAACATGCAAGAAACATGTGGCTTGCTAACTTTATACACTAAAGCCATATGGTTTACATAAAATGTGAACATGTTGCCTACCAATTAATGCCTAAATTTGTGTAAGGCATAAACCATAACTAAAGCCTTTCTCTTTGTAGTAATGTAGTTTTTCTCAGTATAATTAAACAATCTTGATGAATACATAATAAGTTGATCTATTTTATCTCTTGGACTTTGGGCCAATATTGCCTCTAATACTAGTTGAAATGCATAAGTATGAACATGAAATTCTAGTTCCTAGTTAGGATTGATGAGTATAGGAGCTTGAATGTACCAATTCTTGATGTCTTCCCAAGTGGTTTGACATTTAATAGTTCACTCGAACATTTTTATTTTTCTGAATAACTTGATAATTGGTGCCATAATAGAGGTAAATTTTTTTAATGAAGTGTCTATAAAATTGTGCCATTCCATTAAAAACTTGAATTTCTTGAGGTGTTTTGGGTATTGGCATTTTCACGAAAGCCTCTATCTTTTTAGGATTTGGTGTATTTCCTTCTTTAAAGACTATAGATCCTAAAATAGTTCTAGAACATACCATAAATGCACATTTTTTTAGATTCAAACTAATGCCATACTTTCTGCATTTGAGAAAACACTTTTTAATTTTTTTTAAATGAGTGGTTAGGCCATTTAAACTTGTAAAATCATCTAAAAAATCTTCATGAATACATCAATATATTCACAAAAAGATTTGGTGACTTCCCTTTGATAGGTGGGTGGTTTGTTTTTTTACTTCAAAAGGCATTACAATCCATACAAAAGCCCCCCAATTGGTTACAAAGGGAATTTCATATTAGCATATCAATGTTATGGAAATTTGATGGTATCTAGAAAAACCATCTAAAAATGTATAAACCTCATGTCTGGTTCTAATGTTAGTGACCTCATTAATAAAAGGTAACGAGTATGGATCTTTCTTAGTAGTAGCATTAAACTTTTTAAGGTCCACAAAAATTCTCAATTTCTTGTTTTTCTTAAGCATTACAACTATAAGTGATAGCCAAATAGCTTTTTGAATAGGTTTAATAAAACATGCAGCTAGTAATTTGTCAATATAATGTGTAACAATAGTTGCATAGTGTCATGGGCATGAAAAACTACAAGAATAAAAACTAAACCAAGGACACAACAAGGAAAAAAAATCACAAGAAATGCAAGCCTAAGGCTAATCCAAGATAAGAAACACAAAGATGTAAGGCAAGAACATAGTATATGTTAGAAGATGATTCAAACAAAATTTTATTCTGATAACATATAAAACAAAGGTTTTGACAAAATAAAGTACCCAAAATTGGTGTTGAACATATTAAAGGTAATGGAAGGTTTTATTCTAATTATACCCCATTGGGGACCTATCTCAAAGAAGCCTCCATAGAGGCTTTCATGTGTGCATCAAACAAAAAAACTTTTTGAAAAGCTTTCTAGTTCAAGGAAGTTTCCATAGAAGTTTCCATATGTGAATTGACAAAGGAAATTTCTTGAAAAGATTCCTAATTAATAGTGAAGTAGGAATAAATTAAAAGTTAACGATGATGTAAGCGATGATGTAGGCGATTATGTTGGTGCAAACAATGATGCAAGCGATGGGTGATGGTGGTGTCCATGACATAGTTAGGATTCAACTAGTATCTTGTTTGATGAGTAGGTGGTGTCAATGAGTCCAACTCAATCCGATGTTGAGCTATCTTGGGTGGTATACCCTTCAAGTCCTTGTAAGTTCACATAAAGATGTCTTTGAACTTGTTCAGCAATTCAATTAATAGGTAACTAATAATAGGTTCCAAGTCAACATTGATTTTAACCTATTACAAGTTTCTTTCAAAACTTAAATTGATCTTGGTCAATTGTTATTTTTCAGTGATAATCCATCCAACAAATTGAAGATCTTAAACTTTTATTCAAGCAAGCATCTTGTCAATCTCCATTTCTCCTACTTTAAGTTAGAAGAAAACCTCTAGTAAATGTTGTTTGAAAGTATTAAGGGGTAATTAAGCTATCTAAACATGTAATATAGATATTGGTTCAACAAATGTATTAAATGAAACAAGAAATATAGATACAAGTTCAACAGGTACATATGCTTGTTCAACTAGGTTCAAACTTGCTAATGTGATCAAATTAAAAAGTTGTTCTAACCTAGTTAGTATAAAGATAATTATGGTTTTTGTTGAAAACAATATTGATTATGTAGCAAATATTAAATCCTCTTCTTCAACATATATTCCACAATGGAAATCATAACAAACTAACACTTCTAGATGTTTAGTTGGTGTTCCAAGTTTTTTAATGACATGTATAGTTCTGATTGTACCAATTCCTTGTATAGTGATAGTATTATTGCCCCAATCATGAGACATTTTAGCATCCTTTAACCAAGGATGGCCTAACAACATAGAATAGCTAGACTTTAAGATTCTACTTTGTATCACAATGAAAGTTATTACATTATAATTCCATGGACAATAATTGTAAGATCTTTTATCAGACCAAAAGGTTTAACAATGGTTTGATCAATGAGTAGGTTGTAAGGTGTGGGTTTTGGTTTTGATAGACCTAACTGCACTTTCAATTTTTTTGTAATGATATTAACTCTAAAACCTCCATTTAGAAATACATTTTCAATCAAATTCTTCCCTACTTGAACTTGTATCATTGCCATATGATGATCAATGGCAACTGAAGCGACTACCCATTCTAATAAAACAAGTTTTGATGGTACCAAATTAAAAACGTAGTGTTTGATATTAGGGATCATTCATAAAGATTGACCCGAGTTCAATGTATACTTGGATTCTAAAACTTACTTATTGATATCCTTTAAAATTTCTTCTAAATTTTTTTTTTATGATAATTTGTTTTGAAGTCACAAGTTCCTAGTTTGCATCACTAGTTCGATTATTTTCTATTGGTTGAATTGTAGTAGAATTATTAGGTAGTCTAGCTCAATTATTTTATAATGACTTTTCATTGATGAAATTAGGTTGTTTATTAGTGCCATCATGTTGTAGTTGTTTGACAATTTCAATAAATGAATCCCGTAGATGCTTTTCTTGTTGCCGATCTTCAACTCCTTTACCTTTAACTAGTTCCCTTTCTTTAAACACATGTTGTTTTAGTTGTTGATTACGAGTAGTAACAATAGCTACCACATTGATTGGCACATTGTCATTTTAGGTGGTTTAGGTGTTGTCGTAACATTACTAACAAGTTTAATTATGAACATGTTATATGCTTCAATCTTTTTGGGACATTATCTAAATCTATTTTTTGCATTAAACATATAATTTAAGGATAATGAATAGGTATTCTACTTAATTTGGCAAGTTGGGTTTTAATTTGTGCTACATGTTTTATAAATTTAATTATGGAAATTGGTACAGTTGGTACTTCTCTTTTCCTATTATGACAGGTCTTTAATGTATGACCTGTTTTACCTCAATTGGTATAGGTTAATGCTGATTTGGTTGTAACAACATGTATTATAGGTTTAAGGATGAAAGGACAATAAAGTGTATAATTAAAAGTACTTGCTAGTCGTCTACTTGTGAAGTGAACAAAAAGTAGGACTAAAAACCATCACAAAATTATTATACATTCAAATTTTTTAGCTGAATGATAAATAACAAGATAAATTTTCATTATTATGCATTAATTTTAAAATTTTACATTGTAAAAAATAAGTTTCAAGTAGATTTTTCTAAATGCAAGTAGCTTTTAGAACCTATTTTTTGTAGTGTAACATTTGATTCAAGTATGTGTCAAGTATATTCTACCAAAGATAAAGTAGATTTGTTTTTTGGTGAGGCCTTTGAATATACATTGATTTTTATGCTATAACTTCATACATGTATATTAATTAAATTTTCTAATGAAAAAAGAAGTTTGAACACCATATTGACTAGTCAATTTCAAACCTACTTATTCCCTACTTTTATTATTCCAAAGTTTTTGAAATTTTGTAGTTGATTTACAATAAACTTAGTTGATGCCTGAATAGTTTCAAAATGAAATTTAAGTAAAGTTTGAATCTACTTTCTTATGTTTTCATGAAAAACTACTTCTTTTTAACTTGATATTTTTTCAGCAACTTTTTCTATATACTTTACCATGTTTTCACCCTTAACTACTATATTAGCCTTTGGTGTGGTTAGCATAACATTATAACTCAAACTAACAGGTCCATTTTCTTCACATATTATAGCAACTTCCTTGTGCTCGATCAAGGTATCTCTCTTCATACGTGAAGTTGTTAATCTTAAGTAAAGTAATAAACTTGCCCTAAAAACAATGGTGAGAAAAACATCCATTGCTTTAACCTGTAGATAATTTGCTAGTTTTAACAAGCGTTCATAGTAAACTTCAACACATTCAATAGTTTGTTGTTGTATGTTTCACAATTGCATGTAGACTTTTTCATCATTCTTTATAATTCTAAATCGATTGCAAAATGCCTATTCCAACTCTTCAAAAGTGCAATTTGGATGGCCTTAAACATAGTTTTCTCCCCATTCAAATACATTATCCCTAAGAATAAAACCAAACAGGTTGATGATATTAGCTTCCATTGTTTCAACATTAACTTTAATGGCCTTCTTGAACACTTTACTGTGAACATCAAGATTAGTGTTTTTGACATAGGTTGGATATTATAGCTTCTTGTATGGTTGTTGGTTTTGGTATAGGTTGCACAATAGGTGGTTGATACCATGGTGGTAGAAACATGTGTGGGTCAAGTATTGGCCATCTAAAAGATCCAATAGGTGGATTGAATGGTGGTCCTCCAAGTGGATGTCCTTTGGGTGAACTTCCTTTAGGTGAGTCTCTAGGTTGTCCTCCATTCGGTGGTTGGTGAGCAAAACCTTTGAGTACATAAGTTGGTAAATTGGTATGGGTGTAATCATATTAACATGTACCAAAAGTAGTTATAACCATTGCTAATTTTTGGAATTTTGGATTGTAAAAAAAATTAATAATATGTTATTGTGAATACATTATGTCATAATAATTTGGAATCAATCTAATGAATGAAAAATATGTATAAGGACTTTTAACCTCTTGTAACCATTGCTTAAAAGTTGCATAAAAATAATTTAAAAGTAGCTTTGACAATAAAAGCACAACTTGAAAATATTTTTTAATGACATATTTTTGGATAATCTTCAATATACACCTTGACATAATAGTATTAAGAAAAATTTAAAGATTTTTAATGTTTTTTTGAAAGACATATTTAAAAAATTCTAAATTTTTTTAAGAATAAAGCAGTGGTCTAAGGGGGCACATGTTCCTGATTGTGTGGTTGGACCCGTAATAACCTGTATAATGGTTAATATTGGGGTAGTAATAGGTTGTTGAACAAGTTGTTTATCCTTGTTGGTCACTAGTTGAACCACTGTAGGAAACTAATTTCCAATATAATGTGGTATATATGTTAGTGGTACAACAATTTGTTTAGGTATTGGGTACACATTCCTAGGTACATAGCTTGTATAATTTTAAAGATTAAAGATTCAAATCCTTTTGTTCCAGTTGGATATGCTAGATACAAATTAGGATCTAAAGGCACAAAAGGGGGTATGACATTATACCACATTAGGTATGTTGAAGTAGGTAACATATCAATTTTACATGGTACAATTGGTGAAATAGGTTGTGACCAAGTTGTTTAATAATTAGTAGGTACTGTTGTAGGACTTATACTAGGATTCATAGCTTGAGTCCTTAATATAGACACATTGGGTACTATTATTGTAGTGGTTGGAAGAACATGTTGATGAATATTCATCACTTCCTCCCTTAATAACTACCTTAATATATCATCAACAAATGGGCAATGGTTGAACATGTCTCCCACTTGTTGACAATATGTACAAGTTATAGTTCTAACACCTTGGTTTCCTCCTAAAACCAATCCATGGTGTGGTACTTGTAATTTTTCACCTTGATTAGGTATTGATCTTGCTAGCCAAGTGCTTTGTTGACATGTAATTCCTTATCGAACAACTATGGGTGTTGTTTGGGGTTCAACAATTTCTAAATATGGTATAGAAATTGATTGATTAGATAGTTTTTGATCAATGTGACAAAGCTACTCCAACTTGTTGAATAGGTGGAGTCATTCCATCTTTGAATTAGTGGGTACCAAGTTGATATTGGTGTTTGGTGCATGGTTTTGAAAACTAATAGATGTTGCATTTGGTGTAAATGCATTAGATTAGGAAATTTGTAACTTGGGGTTGCAGATTGCCATGGTTGTCATGTGGAGAGAATTTCATCAAATGGCTAAATAGGTTCATGATTGTCATCATGATAAACATTCACTACTTGTGGTTGGGTTATTGTCGTGGTGTTTCTTAATGAGTGGTTAAGAGCGATGCAGGGTCTTTTTTCACAATTGATTATGTTACATTTTGATGTTGTTCATCAACTTCTCCCCTTTGTGTTGCATCCATGTTTGACGCATTCAAATATTCATTTCTCGTAGGTTGCATTTGTTGTTCATCTTGCTCTTGTACAAGTTCTAGAAAAGGTTGATGTGTGACCTGTTTAATTAGTTGTTTTCTAAGACTTCTTATGACCACTCTTGACATCTTCTAAACTCAATAGGTTCTAAGAAAACCCTTGCATTATTTTTGAACATCTTTTTGAACAATTTTGATCCACTACATGGTTGCCAAATGTTAACAATTTTTTTCTATTCCCATTAAGGTTGTTTGACTTCTGATTTTTCCAACAACAGGTTCTTAAAATAATAGCAGGTACATGCAAATTTTAACAAAACTGAAACTAACTGCAAGTCCTAAATTAACATGTACATAAATTACTCAAAGTTTGAAGAAAGTTGGCTAAAAAGAAAAATGTTTCATGTTCCAAAATGAAAAGAATGAGACACAAAATCAAAATGAAATCAAAAGTCCCCTCCAACATGTTTGTCCTCCTAGTCTTATATTAGCTATTTCAAAAATAAAATAATCATTGCTGATTACTAAAACAATCATTAGCTAGTATTTAAACTAACAATCCAAAATTTCAAAAAATTACACCATGTTTTACTACCGGTTCAACAACTTGTTCTACCACTTGTTTTACAAACTATTGGTTGACTAACCTATCAACCTGTTTACGAACCTAGTACAATATTACTTATCAAATTCAATAGTTGGTTAGGTTAATGCTACATGTTAAATCAAATAATAGTTTAGATCACCTGTTAAATTTAGCAACCTACCTAAATCTATAACCTATTAGGTCACCTATTATTAAATCTGAGTAATAAATGCCCTTGTTAGAGCAAATGGAAGTTTGCAACAAATTGCAAGTATTTCTTTTTCTTTTTTGCTTTGTCACCATTTGCAACTTGCACAATAATTATATCACGTCCTTTAGAGGCATGCAATTTTTCATTTTTCATGTGAACATTAAAAAGACAAAGAAAATATTGCCTTAAAAGAACTCTTGGTCTAGGCTTGCTACATTTCCTCACTCCAGAATGTTTGATGAAGAACTAAAAGTTTTTCCCTCTTTTCAATGTTAGAGCAAATTTTGCATTTGACCAATTTTATTTTTCCGTTTGGTCCACATATTGGCCTAGATGAAGGGAACCTAGTTGCCCATCAATCTTGAAAAACCTATGTTTATTTTCCATTCAAATATTTTTGGCTTCTTTTTCTTGGGTTCATTATTTTTAAGGTTTGACATATGATCTATAGATTCATATGTGGGTGTACATTAAGAAACCAATAAACTATTACCCTTCACTACAGTAAGAGATATAGGTGATAGTGAGGAGAGAATTAAACTAGTAGAAATGTTAAGTGACTCACTAAATGTGTGGTTTATAATAGAATCAAATATTGCAGAAATTGAGAAGAGACGAAACTTAAAGCTTTGTGGAGGCTTCAAAAGTGCCATTGCCACAATAGATGACAATTATAAAAATTGGGAAAAGGTTTAGCAAGGCTTTCAATGATAGACTCGGATTCAAAAAGACTAATTGGAAGATCAACCAATTTTACATGTTTGATTAACTTTGCAATTATTCATAATCAAGGATGCTTGATGATAGACTAGGATTCATAAAAACAAATTGGAAGATTGACTGATTCTATGGATTTGATTGACTTTGCATTAACCCACAATCAAGGATCTTTGAAAAAACAAATTAGAAGATCGACTGATTTTGTTGGTTTGATTGATTTTATAGGTTTGATCGAATACACATTTGTTCACAATCAAAGACACTTGATGTGATGGCATATTTGACAGGGAAACCAAATAATGACCTTAGATGCATTACAAATCTTTCATGATAAAAGTTAATGTTTGACATAGACCACAAGTGTGAAAGAAATTTTGACGAGAAAATGTAGTTAGATGCATTGTGAACCTCTCATGACTAGAGACATTTGATATAGACCACAACAATGATTACAAATTTGAAAGGGGAAAAAAATTAGTGACCTTGGATGTGTTGCAAAGCTCTCACAACAAATCTCTCACAACAAACCTCTCCCTTGGGCCTCAAGCAATGTGTTTGCATTGCTCCTAAGCTTCTCCTTCAAAAGATTTACATTTACAACTAGCCTAACATACTAGATCCAATCCTAACCAAAGAACACCCAATCAAATCAAATGATTCAAAAGGAACATATGTATCATGATTTTCTTGCAATGAACTTCACATAAAAGTACAATGTCTTCTAGTTTCCCATTTCTTCCTTCACCATTAGGAGCATATTGATTCTATACCTTGATATTCTTTCAATGCATTCACATAGAAATATAATGCCAATTTTTTGTTTACTCCTTCACCATTCTCTACTTTTAGCCTCCATAACACGATCCAAAATTTAACACAACCCATCCTACTAAGCATGTTACTAAGAAAGATTGACATTCATCATCGGTGGCAATCTTAGTTTCAATGTGCACATAACTACTTGAGAATGTTGTGAGCTCTAAGCGAGGTGAGATGCGAAAAGGGGCCTGTAGTGGGGAGGGTTGTGGCATTCGATGATGTAGGGTAGTTAGTCTAGGCGGTGGCAAACCTAAATTGTTGATCGAGTGGATGGCTACAACTTGTTGCCAAATGATTGCATCATGGTGACTTGCCTCCAATTTGATGGTCAAATTCCTTCAAGCAAATTTGCAAGGGCCTTTTTTTGTCACCAAGTTGCGAAATTTTGCCCAAAAAAAACATTGGTTAGTAAGGCTTGTGTCCATTTAAAGGGTTTCAACTATTGGAATAACATTTGCAGATAGGTTTATAGCTTCAGTTAAGAAAAGAATTTCAATAGAAAGTATGGTAGAATCGAAAAGGGGAATTTGTTTTGCAAAATCATGAATCAATCCTCGACCATGTTCAATTTTGACTTCCATATCCGCAAAATTGACTTCCATGGTTCTTTTAATTTCCAATTCCTTCCTTTGGCTTTGTGTCCCACTTTTCAATTTAGTTCTTTCTGGAACAAATGAAGTGTAGATGTCCAATGATGGAGGTTCATAATCTAGGAATTATTGTTAATATGCTTCTAGTCATGCACATATAGGTTGGGCACATGCACAACTTAAAGGGGGCAAATGGGGGGCTAGAGCAACAATCTCCCCCTTTGCCCCTTGTTGAAACACTTGGGCGTGGATGTGGAACTTCATGACTGTGGTTGATAGCTTAGGTTGTAACAGCCATTGCAATTGCACCCTAGATTTAAAAAGTACAACAATAGGGTAAAAATAAGTTTTTATTATAAAAAATTTACCACAACAAAAAACAATTACCAATTGTGTATGATACTAATTGAGACTTTTCAAAAGGTAGAAACGCAATTTTGTTTTTCAACACTTGGACTCCAACAACTCTTCTTACATTCATATGTATTTAAAATTAAAGTTATTTTCGTCAATGTTTGGATTTTATTTCTTTGATTTTTAATCTTTGTGTATGTGTACATGTTGTTTTTAAAGTGATTTTTGTTTACCTATCTTGAATTTATCTTTGTATCATGTAAAATATAAATATATTTTTAATATATTAAAAATATTACAATCTTTATACATGTTCATGTTAAATATATATTTAAATTAAATTAGTTTGAAAAATAGACAGTACATGGAAGATGAATGGTACCTCAAAGTCTAAGAATAAATTCTTCAATTTAACCAATCTCCACCTCTTATCACAATTATTTCTCAAAACCTCAACACGATCAAAAAAGAAAAATACCAATAACACAATGTCAATTGTCATTGAATTCATTGCAAACACCAACTATGAAATTCAAATATGAATAATTAAAACTTGTTGCAAGCTCTACATTCACAAAATATTAAAAGCTCAAAAAATCAAAGAGCTCAAAATGCTAAAACCCAAAAGACAAACTAAACCTTAAAATTGAGTATTTTGTAGAAAAGATTAAACCCTAATATGATAAAAATGGACTTTAATATTTACCTCTCATAAATGAAAAAGGTTTTAAAAAACTCAGTATTCACCCCTGCCTAAACTTGCAGCCGCTGGGACTGCCAACATGTGCTCAAAAAAGGATGTGCCACTTTTGCTCTTATCTTCATATTTAGGGGCAGAAGCAGGGGCTTCAAGGGACCTTAGATGTGCATGTGCCAAGACCAATAGTCATTGCTCATCGTATTGAAATGAGCTGAAAGCCCCTGAAATTGGATTCGTGACCTATCCCTTGTAAATCTCCCCTTGGTCCAACGAGATCTTCTGTGCCTTTTGTTGCTAAATCATGAGTTTGGCACCCATGAAGGCATGCTCCATCTTCAAAGCCTTGAACTCCTCTATCTGGTGATGGCAGAGCTATATAGCTTGGGCCTCCCTTAAGTAGAGCGACCTCTTTTTTAAGGGCCTTGAATTGTCCCTCTATTATAGGACCATCCTCTCAAAGGTTTTGGATGTTCCTTTGAAGATTTTCAATGGTTTTGGTAGCGCTTCGGAAATCATCTTTCTACTTCTTCGCCCTTTCATGCAAAACCTCATATTCAGCCTTTAGCCTTTGGTTCGTCAATCTGGCCATGTTGAGCTCATGTTCGGTAACTCTTGCCAAAGTTTCCATAGCCCTCTGGTTTTGCTCCTCCGTCCAGTACTTGCGCTCCAACTTGGCATTTTTAGCTTGCAACTTCTCCATGGCGATGCTGATACCGAAGATCCAATCCTTGAATTATGGTAGCTGCATCCGATAGATTTCATTCTAAGCTTGGGATTCATCTAGCCTTGCCTAGATGTTCTAGAAATTTTGCAGCTCACCTTTAAGGCCCTAAATCATCAAGGCATCTTGCTTCTAGGACTTTTGTAGTCCTTGTAGTTGCCTTTTGAGCCCTAAAACTTCTTCCTCAACCCTTTGCCTGCCTTTTTCTGCGACAATCCTATTTGCAATGGTAGCATGAAGGGTTTGGGATACCTATGCTACCGTTTGGGCGAATGTATTAGAAAGTTGGACAATCTTCCAACCTCCCGAGGGATGTGGAAAGAGGCGTACTGGATCGGCCCTCACACGATCTTGGAGTACCAAACAGCCCATTGTGCACCGAAAATGAAATGTCGCCATGTCTCAACATCCAATGCCATGCTACCATCAGAAAATAATTCTCATGGAATATCCATTTCTAGTACTTGGGTTAAAGGGATTTGCTCTCTTGGCCCCTTGTTTCTTTTTCTCTCCCTTTCTTGGATGCTCTCCCCATAATTAATTATGTAGTGTTTGTGAAAGGTTGGGGCAAGAAGTCGTCCCACCGCCAGAGGCACTATCCAGTGCGCAACCTGCAACTACTAAAAGCTTCCGACCAGTTTGGACTTGGACCCTTCGTCCACAACTTTTTCTTCAGATTCAATGGTCCATCCACCAAAACGCGCTTACCGAGCGACTGGCTAGCCATCCGGTGGTGTCGAGGCCACAATCTCCCAATGTTCTAGTTGTGGAAGATTGGAATTAAATCACCGGACCTTGACTCCGATACTTCAGTTTCGGGTACTTAGTTGGGTCTCTGTCGACTTGTCTTCGGAGGTCCATTTGGCACGTCATTCATATCAATGGGTTCACCGGTTGTAGGCACTCCAGGCGCTGAGATACAGATTTTGAAACCTGGTGTTGTGGTGGTCGTCATCATCAGATTCATGCTCGGGGTCGAAATTCGATAGTTCGACTGTCAGGTCGACTAGAAACCAGTTCCTCAACAAAATGTCGAGGACGTGTGCTGCACCGAACTCCGAATCCTTTTCGGTTCCATCCTTAGACTTGGAGGGGGTGGAAAAATCCCTCAATTTGTTGTAGAGGTTGGAGAAGATGACGTTAGACCAGTTGATTTATTTCCCTAATTCTGCCAAAGCCGCAAGAAGCATAAGCTTCTTACTAACATAAGTGGCCTAGTTGCCTTTGAGCCAAATGGCCTGCATAAGAGCCAACATCCTAGTTACATACTTCCCCTCGAGTTGGGAAGCCTTCCAACCCTTCTTTTGCAACACATCATCCTTCAACACCATTTTGAGACATATTTTGGCGACGTTGGATTGCTTGATGGTCAATGGAGTGCTAATTTCGACCTGTGGCAAGCAGAACATCTCACCGACTGTCTTTTCGGTGATGAACACCGGAACTCCTTGCACTATGACTCAATAGTTCTAAGTTGAACCGGACAATGGACTGCAGAACTTCCTTGACCAGGGGACGGATTGGACTCAACCCAACACTCAATCGACCAAAGATCGCTATCTACTTCGCCTAGTGGACATATCTACCCGCGACCCACCTCCGAAACTTGTCCCTTTTGGTAAACATAACCTTGCCCCTCCCTTTCAAAGAAATAAGGACCCTTTCTCGCTTATCTCTGCGTCGAATTCTGATTCAGGGGCATCCGGTTCCGGTACTTTCAGCTTGGAAACCGAATGCCTTGTCCTCTCCCTCTTTGTTGGTTCTTCCTCCATAGCCTTCTCTTTCCCTCTTTCTATCTGCAGCTTAGTCAGCCTCTCAACCTCACTATTTAATCACATTCCCTCTCTTTTTATTGTGCAAAATTTCACCAAAATGCAATTTTCAACCTTTTTTTGGGGGGGCTGCGAACCCTACACAGGCCTTTTTAGGATATTTTTGAAAAAAATTTGCCAAAAAAGCTGGGTTTTTGGACTAGGTTTGCTAGATTAGAGCACTTACTCTTCAATGTCATCAAACAGTAGCAAGGTTACCAAAATAAAAATTCCTGTGTCTGTAGCCAAATCTGGCTAAACCTCATGTGGATGGTTGCCAATGTGGCTACACCACAAAAGTGGGAAAAAAGAAAAACCCCCTGAATGTGCTGGTTTATAAGGTCTTGAAGAGGGCAGACACATTTATATGCAGATCATACAAAGTGTTTGTGAGTCAGACATCCACCTCGTTGTAGCCAAAGGCAGGAGCATAGCTGATGAATAGAGTCTTCAACATGATGACCAGAACTGATTTGATTAATCGGAATGCATGATATTGCAAGGTGTGAGATGTTGGTAAGGGCAGGAGGAACAATCTCTCTCAAGAAATGAACAGCCTGGACCCAGACTCAATCACCTTCATGGGCCTGCTCAATGTATCTGCTAATATAGTAGCAACACTAGAAGAAGGCCAGCACATTCATGACTAGATAATTCAAATTGCTTATAAGTCTGATGTGCTTATAGGTAATAGTCTCATTGGTATGTATACCAAATGTGGTAGCCTACAGGCTGCCAACATGCGATGCACTCTCCTGGAATGCCATGATATTGGGGTATGTGAGATGTGAGTAAGGGCAAAAGGCACTTGAACTATCCTAACAATTGCAGCATGCAGGGGTACAGGCAGACCCTGTCACCTTTGTCAGTGTGCATGATGCATGGGCTATTGTGCAGCTGAACTTGAAGAAGGCAGATAGGTTATGAGAAGACAAGTCAAAGTGATCATGAGGGTTTATGAGTTGAATGTTCTTGTGGGTGATCAGCTTATTGACATGTATGCCAAATGTCAGGGCTGGGCAGACACACAACTTTCATGGGTTCTATATTTCTTCAAGAGTGGATCACCACACCTGCATGATTTCTCTTCTTGGCCATCCCAGTCCTTGACATGTGATAGAGTCCTTTATTAATCAACACAAATGCCCTGTGAGCTATAAGTCTGGAGTCTGGATATCCTTGCTCAATCCTGGCACAGTACATGATAATGCAGAGATGGGAGAACATATTGCACAAAAAGAGTGTTGGAATTGGACCCCAAAAATGCCATGGACTTTGCGTTACAATTAAATATATATACTGCTGATTGAACATGGGCACTGGGATTGCTGTAGCAACAAAGAAAACAAAAGGTGTGTGAAGCAGCAGCTCAGATGCACTTGGATTGAGGTAAATAGTGAGGTCAATGAACTGATATGTCACGTTTGCCAGATGCAATGCAATTTTTCAGATAATGGACAATGAATGGCATGGCAACCCCAGTGATTAATGCATCATGGTCACTTCCATTGAATGCCAAAACTGAGCAGTTTATGTTGCTCATTTTAGTCTTAAGAGCTCTGCAAATAGATCTAGACAGGGATTTTTGTTGACTTCACAAATGTTTACAAAAATCTAGACACTGTTGCCATCTCAACACTAATTACACAATTTGTGGTCTCAACAGCCCCCTTGCATGCAGGATACCAATTTTTTTCTCTCTCAGCTAATGTGGAATGACAAAGTAGTCAAAACTGCTTCCCACAGAGAGTTCCTGACACATGGTCATCAGAGAACACAAAGGGACAAGACAAACGGATTGAGTGAACCATGACAAAGAAGGGATGTTAGTGATAGTACAGCACATATGTGGAAAGAGTTTCAATTAGTACACAAATGTCACTGAAGTGTGCAATCATTCTACAGTACCACCCATTAGTTATTCTGGCAGACATATTTTGAGGTATATGACGTATACCTATCAAGGATATGAAATTTGTTCTCTAAGCCATCATCACTCACAAAGACTTCCAACACCTAAAGTCAGAGAAGCTTACTAGAAGCTCCCCAGCACATCATTCTTGTGTCCCTTGGCTGCTACTGCTGGTAATAGCTCTTCAGATTTTCCAATTTTCTCTTCAGATTTCTGCAATGATGTGGGCGACGAATTGGGTGACGTTCAATCTAGAATTCTCGGACTGAGAAACGCATAGGTGGTGGTGGTGGTGGTAGAGAGATTGAGTTTGGGTCGACTTTGGATACCCTTCTCCTGTACTAGGTTGTGAGGAGCGATAGCAATTGCCAAGGTTTCTGAGAAGGAATGTCCTCATTAGGGAGAAGAGGGAGGTCGACCGGGAGGAGCGTGCTGCTACGTGTGTGCGTGTACTCCCAATTGCAGTATACCCATCAACAACTTTTGCAGTACACCCGGATCTCTTCCCAAAGCGCACCGGATAGAAACAATGGCGACAGTCAGAGATCCAGGAAGTAAGCTTTTTGTGTTCTCTCTCTCTCTCTCTCTTTCTACTGCCTTCTTCTCACGGTACGTGTGTTTTGTTTGCCGACACATGTTGCCATGGTTATAGTGATATCTTCCGAAGCATATCGAAAGTTTGGACACAAGATTGTGTCCATTGATTACATGATTCGAAAGGAATTTTCTCTGTAGTTCGTCAAGGTCAGCGAGAGAAACTTTGGTGGGAGTTCTTTTTGGATCCTTCGCAATGGTGGGATCACAGATCAGCGAAGGTAATTGAACATTAATCCTGTCACACTCACATGTCAATGGAGCCATACCTCTTCTTGATGTCAATCTTGCTTGTTGCTCTCTCTTGGTTGCTACCCTATCATGCTCTAAACGTCAGCAGAAATTCTTTACAGATATTTTGCACTGCTAGGATAGTGGTAATTGGCTGGAGAAGGTGAATAAATGCAATATGGTGTGACTAAATTCTCTCCCCCATGGAGAAGGTTAGTGTGGTCTCTCTGTTCTTATGATAGCATTTATGCCTGGGATGTGGAGATTACGTGGCTGATCATCTTGATCTGGATTTCTGGTTGTAGGCAAATGAACGGTTCCCGGATTTTAAACATAAGAAGACCCAGGAAGCACTCTGGCTTGCAGACTGGCGAAACCCACCATGGGTGGCAGCAGAGATGACTGCAATGGCACCAGGCACCATGCAATTGAACATTTATGTATGGAATAAGAAGCTTACAAAATTTGTGAAGGATGGGCAGCCTGAGAAGGTGATGCCCTTTTCCAACAAATGCAACAAGAAGTAATGAGTCCTAACAAATTCACTTTTATTCTGGTGATTAATGCATGTGCTGCTTTAGGTGCACTTGAAGATGGCAGGCATGTTCATGAACAGATTATTCAAAGTGGTTGTGAGTTTGATGTCTTTGTGGGGAGTAGCTTGGTTGACATGTATGCAGAATGTGGGAGCATTGAAGATGCTCAGAGAATGTTCAACAACATGCCATCTCAAGGTGTGGTTACCTGGAATGCCCTGATATTGGGACATGTGAAATGTGGGCAAGGGCAGAAGGCATTGGAACTATTTCAACAAATGCATTTGGAAGGTGTGCGACTAAACTCTGTCACCTTTGTGGTGGTGCTGAAGGCATGTGCTAGTGTTGGTGCACTTAGAGTTGGCATGCATGTTCATGAACAGGTCATTCAAAGTGGTTGTGAATCTAATGTCTTTGTGGGGAGTAGCTTGGTTGACATGTATGCAAAATGTGGGAGCATGGATGATGCCAATAGAATGGTCAACAGCATGCCATCTCAAAGTGTGGTCAGTTGGGCAGCCATGATATTGGGACACATGAAATGCAGGCAAGGACAAGATGCACTGGAACTATTTGAACAAATGCAACAGGAAGGTGTGCAACCAAACTCTGTCACCTTTGTGGCGGTGCTGAATGCATGTGCCAGAGTAGGTGCAGTTGAAGTTGGCAGGCATGTTCATGAACAGATCATTCAAAGTGGTTGTGAGTCTGATGTCTTTGTGAGGAGTAGCTGGGTGACATGTATGCAAAATGTGGAAGCCTGGAGGATGCTTGAAGAGTGTTCAACAAGATGCCATCTCAAGATATGGTCAGTTGGACAGCCATGATATTGGGACATGTGAAATGAGGGCAAGGACAGAAAGCACTGGAACTATTTCACCAAATGCAACAGGAAGGTGTGTGACCATACACTGTTACATTTGTGGGGGTGCTGAATGCATGCACCAGTGTAGTTGCTCTCGAAGAAGGGAGGCTTGCTCATCAGCAGATCATTGGAAGTGGATGGGATCCAGATCTCTTTGTGGGGAGTAGCTTGGTTGACATGTATGCAAAATGTGGGAGCCTGGAAGAGGCTTGGAGAGTGTCCAACAAGATGCCATCACGCAATGTAGTCATGTGGAATACCATTATATTGGGACTTGTGAAATGTGGGCAAGGACAGAAAGCACTGGAATTATTTTACCAAATGCCATGGGAAGGTGTGCAACCAGACTCTGTTACCTTTGTGGGAGTGCTGAATGCATGTGCCAGTGTATTTGCACTTGAAGAGGGCAGGCGTCTTCATGTGCAGATCATTGAAAGTGGATGGGATTCAGATGTCTTTTTGGGCAGTAGCTTGGTTGACATGTATGCAAAATGTGGGAACATGGATGATGCCTGTGGAGTGTTCAACAAGCTGCCATCATGCAATGTGGTCACCTGGAATGCCATACTTGCAGGATGTGCCATGCATGGGCATGCTAAGGAAGCTCTTAAATTTTTTGAATGGATGTGTGAAGAAGGTGTACAGCCCAATGATATCACTTTTGTTTGTCTTCTATCAGCTTGTAGCCATGCAGGTTTGGTGGATGAAGGCATGCACTGTTATGCTTCAATGATCACAGTTTACATGATTTCTGCAAAATCAGAACATTACACCTGCATGGTGGACCTTCTTGGCCATGCTGGCCATCTACAGGAGGCAGAGAATATGATCAAGACAATGCCCTGTAAACCAAGTCTGGCTGCATGGATGGCATTGGTTGGGGCTTGCAGAATTCATGGTAATATAGAGATGGGAGAATGTGTTGCTAAACAAATTCTTGAATTGGAGCCTGAAAATGCTGCAGGTTATGTTCTGCTATCAAACATCTATGCTGGCAAATGGCAGCTCTGTGAGCATATTGAATGGCAGAGAAAGGAAAGGGGTGTGAAGAAACAGCCAGGTTGCACCTAGATTGAAGTGAATGCTGAGGTGCATACATTTGTAGTAGATGACCCTCAGATGATTGAAAACCACACAGAACTGAAGAGACTGTCAAAACTCATGCATGATGTAGGGTATATGCAATATACTAAATTTGTGCTACCTGATGTGGAAGAAGAAGAAAGGTGTTCCATATGTGTCACCATAGTGAGAAACTGGCTATTGCATGTGGGCTCATCAACAAAGCTCCTGGACTTCACTCCAAATAATAAAAAATGTGAGTTTGCAAAGATTGCCACACATCCACGACATTCATTTCAAAAATAGTTGGGAGAGCAATCATGGTGAGGCATGCCAATTGCTTTCATTGCTTTTAGAATGGTATCTGTTCTTTTATGGAGTATTGCTGACACCAGTAGTCTTGTCTTGTCAATGACTGCATCAAGTCCATTTTGTTTGTAGCATTTCTAGTGGTATTATTGCACAGCCATAGTTGGACACTGTTATCAGATGTATTAGCACTGAGGAATAGTGCCCATGAAGCCTCCCTATAGTTTTGATTTCCTGCCTATACGATTTGTACCCCTTAGGTCTGGTGCCTATTTTCTCTTATATATGGAGTTATTTTGGTTCAACTGAATGGAATAGGAGACTCTAACAACATTTCCAGACATTAGAACTTCTTCCACCTTTGGCTGCAAAATTTTACTGATTCAGAGTTGCTGATTTGCTGTTGCACTTGACTATTGGATTTCAGAAAACTCTTGTCTCAATTCCCAAATTACCTCCCTGATGTTTCTCTCTTGTTCACCCACTGCCGGGACCAGTGTGAATGCTGAGGTAAGCAATCAGTACTAGACATGTTGATCAATGTGTGGAGCAAATACAGCAAAATGTAGGCAGAATGAACCGACTCAATTGTCCACAACTTTGCAAGGTTTGTGGCAAACAAGTCTGCTGAGCTATGGTGCCAACCTTAGTTTAGTGTTTTATGTGGAGCAGATGAGCTTGTCATGAAGGATTCTGCTGCTGAGCCAGGACTATGCTAGCTGATTGAGCTTCATCGTTTTAAGAGTGAAACCGCATGAACAGTAGTGATGCAGCAGTAGTAAAGGTGATTGGTGGAGATAAATAGGGGCTGCCCTTGTGACTACCACATGAGAGTAGAGGCAGTGAGGTGTTTGCTTAGTTGGAGCTGAGGTGGAGGAAACCTCCCTGGAAATCCACAAATCTAGGCCTTCTCTTTTGTCCTCACTTCACCTTTGCAGCAAGCTTCCATAGACTCTTGTGATGATGCATTCTAAGAAAATCTCTTGTTTGATGTTGATAATACTTTTCTTATGTGACTACATCAATTTATCAGCTTTCTTTGTTCAAGTGACTGTCAGTTGTGTGGTCATTAAGAATAATGCAAAAACCAGTGGACAAATGAAGGTTTGTGGACAAACCAAGTCCTCCATGTCATTCACTACTTCTGCTGGTAGTGTGGTATGGCCCTAACTCCCTTAAGGTTCCTCTGTCGTAAACACGAGTGGGTATGATGTATGGTGTGACTGGTAACAGTGACATATTATCTATCTCCTGTTGCATGGTCAGCACTTTGAGAACCAGGATGACTACCTGGAATCTGAATTTGAGGAACTGGTGAGCTCCAGATTTACGTAGAAGATTTGTGTCAGAATCATCATATGATTTTTGCACAGGTTCTATTTGCTGTATCAACCAAGTACGGCAGGGGCTCAGTCCTTACCAAAACCCTCATGTGGTCAATGATTATGATCTTTTCATTTGTGGATCCACAAACTGATCACACTCTATTTCTAATTTGCTCTGAGATGGCAATCTGTGGGTTTTTTCAAGCCCTGCAAAATGAAGTTATAGAGAAAATCACTGTCGTTTGATCAACCTTTGTCCAGCGTAAAACACAACTGGTCAAAGGCCATATTTGAGAGCACTTCTTTCCTCTGCAGAAGGTCCTTAAAGCCTGTATTCTCCACTCTTCCTCAAATAAAATATAGCCTGTTGGAACTTTCAGTATGGTTGGGGTTGAGACACACTTGCTTTGATTTGTATTGGCTGGAATTTCTGTCTCCATTTTCTACTTGTCTGCATCAGTACTTACAAGCTGAGTCACTGTGGGTTGAAGACTTTGATAGGAGCTGTAATTTTGGCAGATACTGCGAATGTATAAGATATTATTCATTAGAACTACAATTACATTGTGTCCTTGAACCCGTAATTACTTTCTCCATCTTTATCATTCATGTTTAGTGACAAGCTGACTGTTGCCTTCTTTCTTTTCTGGGTTGATGATCAATAAAGTTCCATTGAAGTTCCTGGATCTTGTAAGTACATTATCCTGGAGATCTATGAAGAGGCAGTGCAATAGCATGTGAAGGATACAAATCAATGACAGATATATGTGCAGGATACTAGAGTGCTACTTTCAGTGAAAAGCAAGAAAGGTGGCGGGGTTTCAGGCAGCCAAAGCTTGTAGTCGTGAGATCCCATGCAAAGTGTCTCAGCATCATCTATAATGTGTCTTCAATTTTTGTTTTACAATCTCCTCTAGATGGCAGCTAAAGATGTTTCCTGGTCAGTGAGATTTTTCCAAGTTGGAGATAAACATTGTGGTCTAGATATCACTGAATTGCTGGAAGCCTGGGTCGTTGTAGATTTTCAGGATAAGGGAAGGGAAGTATTTGTTGGATCTGCAAAGAATCGGTGGCCCAAGTTTTTGTTTTCTTGAGCTGTGCTCTTCCTTCCTCACAAAGAGCGGGGCACTCTGAACATTAGCCTCTGCATAAAATTTGACACCATAAAAACTCGATTTCAATCTACTTGCATTTCATAAGAACGAACTTAACTAATTATTTAATATGTTTCTCTAAAAGAGTATTACATAGAATCAAGAATCATGCTAATTTCAATCTTTTAACTCAATCAAAATTTTCCATGTTTAACAATTTGATGATACATTTTGTGATATTTTTTCTTTCAACCCAAACAAGTACATTGCCCAGTCTGATTGACTATGCTTTCACCTCTATTTCTTATTTACTTGACTAGTAAGTTGAGAACTCCCATAGAATGGGATACTATGTGGTGTTCTTTTCAATCTTTCATCATTGTCATATGATGGGCTTTTTGGGTCATCTATATCATCCCAAATTTGGGAAGCCCAAGGAAACTAACATGGGAAAATGTTCACCTCAGAGAATGAAGGTTTTATTGCATGGATTTCCAAAATTAGTCAAAGAATTTTGGTACTCATGTTGTTTGAATTGTTGCCTCCAAGTTTAGTGTATCCTCAGTCAAAGAAGTAGTCTTAGTTTAATGAGCATTTTAGCAAGTGAACATAGGTCATTTGCTAGTGAATATACCTATCAGTAGCCGCCCACCAAATCTTGTCAGTGACACTATAGGCAAGAAGCAACTTACATACACCTCACTTGGTAGATTTGCTTAGCCCTAGTGAAATGAAGCAAACTATTGTTATCACTACTGGAAAAAATAAATTATCAAGGGAGAATGTCGCACAAAGATTGTCTCTCTCCTCTTCTCCCAATGTCTCATTGTTGTATAATGACCCATTCCTAAATTGTGCAAGTTCCCTCCTACACAATGTTAGAGCGATTAGGGTTTAGAGAATTTTCTTCTAACATTAATCATGGAAGAGGAACATCTTCCAAATCATTTCTTGGGTTTCTTTCTAGATGGAGCTAAAGGTCATTCCTCTATTGTAGAGATCGTGAGAAAGGATAATGTCTAAGTTGATGGGAATAAATGGATAAATGCATAGTTCCAATTTTTGATATACATGTGTGGTGAAAAGTAGTGGGAACACACCATGAAAGCTTTCATAAAAGCAAATTGGATTCAATTTGTAACAAAACTCAATACTAATTTTTTGAATGACATGCAATGAACATGAAAACAAGTCAAGGACAAGTAGAACAAACCAAGGGAGAAGTTTTTCAAGGAGAATAAAATGATTAATGTTAGCTATAAATGCACCTCCATTTGATCAAGTTCCATCATTTAATCAATTTGATAACCTCTATGGTGGTACAACTAAATTTGGTGTGCCACCAGGTGTTGATCAAAGTGTGAAAATTAATCATACAAAAGTTTGTTAATGTCAATCAAATAATTATGCATATTACAAAAGAACATAATTATAGGATGGATGAAATGAAAAATAGGTAATACCCCCATAAGAAAAACATATTTACCTAATTTTCTTTCTAAAATATACAAGGTCAAGTGGCTTCCCTAGGATACTTATGCCATTGCAAGTCCAAAAAGGGCTCTTATCAATATTCAAAAACAATTTTTTTACAAACAAACATATAAATTTTAAATTTTAAAATTTTCATGTTTAGTATCATTTCAAACAACTACACATAACTATATTTTTTCAAAAAAATTAATATACATCACAACCTTTCAATATCACAAAATTTTAATAAAATTTGTGCAAAAATCACAAAACAATATGTTTGTGCAAAATTAGTGGGCTTCAAAGTGTAAAATTGGCACAACTTTTTAGAAAATAATTATGTATCTATATAATATAAATGATGTGTCTTTTCTACTTATGATGTTTTGATGTGAAATACATATGATTTACATTTTAACCAAGTCTATACAATTATTGTGATGTAATTTTGCATAAAAACTATGTGATTTTTGTGTATTAAACATGAACATTCATGTATGTCATTCAAAAACAATGTTTCATCCATTTGAATATTTAAGATATTGAATACATATAGTAAAATTATAGGATTCAACAACCTAATTACCAACAAAGAAAGAGATGTCGAATTAAAACAAAGCAAGAAAATGGAAAGACTTGAGGGTAGGGACTACCTTTTGTCTACCCACTGTCATGTTGCAACTATTGTCCTACAGCAACTGCCATCCTCTAAACTTAGAAAAGACCCACGACCACTTATATTCCTCCTATAGTTGTTACCTATCGTCTGAAGTGCATGCAGACCTTTTGTGGCTACTGCCTACCATTTATAATGCCTTCACACCATTTGTGGTTACTACCTACCATTTGCAACGCTTTTAGACCCTTTATGGTTGTTACCTATTATCTATAACACCTATAAACCATTTGTGGACATTGCTTACCATCTGTAGCAATGTTACCTTCCCTGTAGGCCTCAAATCTCATGTTTACTTCTTTGTTGTTGCCTTCTAATGGTAGTTACCATCCTATGGCATAAAGTATTTCCTATTCCAAAAACTACCACAAAAAATGAAAACTTATAAAAAAAATGAAAAATTAATATGTGAACAAATTTATTTTTTATGTAATACTAATATGATTTACCTTCTCCTCGCTTTTCATACTCTAAATGAAACCAAACACCAACAAAGAACCATGAAAATTCATCAACCATTTTTCATCACATAAGGACAAATACAACTTTCTCCCATGTTTTTTTTCTTCATACAAGAATGTCACATACAAACATCCTCCTAATGCTAATGACTCATGAAAACTAATGATCTAATCTTCTCATAAAATCTTTCACTCTTCACAAGAAATAAATAAGGAACCTAAGAAGGATGTTCATCACACAAAAGTTGAATCCTTATCTTCCTAGATTTCCATATCCTCCTCCTCCTAATCCCTTCCACACATCTTATGTAGGTGAAATCCATCCATCCCTTATCCACTTGGACTAATTAACCAAAATGGCTTCACCCCCTAATAAATAGAAAATGGTAAGTAGAATATTTATCATTAATAATTGAATAGTTATTAAGATGTTTTTTAAAGTAAACTAGATTAGGATATTATTTCTAGTAGCTAATATTACTTTGATTAAAATTATTCCCATAATTAACTTCTAGTTATTTTGCCTCATGAAGGTAGTTCATTATATTGATGGTATTATCATCAAAAACCACTTTCATTCCATGATTCTCATGTGATTGTTTTGACATTTGATAGTAACTACCATCCATTAACAATAATTACCATCCAATGACGATAATATCGTCTCCCATCATCCATAGTGTTTAACCAATGTAAAACAATTTTCTACCCTTAACACATACAAATATCGTTCATATTAATCATAGCATGGAATACATGCGATTTTTGTCCAAACCTATGAAGCTTGATCATAAGTTTGTGATGTAGCTAAAGTGGTGATCATCTATAAGCCCATTTAATGAAATTTGGTTATTAATAAAATAGGAAAGGAAAAAATTTCTATATATATATATATATATATGGTTACATACTTTGATTATGTACTAAAATCTAACAATTATGAAAGTTTTTTCAAGTGTTTTTTTAATTTTTGGTGATTTATTTCCAAAAAATCATTAAATTTGTGACAAAACACATCAAAATTTGTAACGATGCAAAATTCTGCAAATAAACATCTATCGCCTCCAATCCATATTCTCCAATTTTTTTGCACATAATGACTTTTGTGTCAAAATGTTTAAAAGTTTCCAACTTCAATGAACTTTGTGTGCAATGATAAGATTTTGTTTCTCCTTTCACAAATTGCAATAATACACAAAAAAATTCTTCTTCAACTTATTTAAGCCTTGGATGAATCACACCTACAATGGTACAAAGAGAAGAGCAAAAAAACCCATATTTTTCTTGGGTAACATCTAAATATTATAAATATTGAACTAAATTAGGGTCTCCACATTCAAATTTAGCATCTCCCAAGTTTACGTAGGCAAGAAGGTGAAGGTACCATTGTAAATATAGGTTCACATGGCCGTCATATGATACTGCTACCTTTTTTATTACTCTTTGATAGGTTATCTTTATCTTTGCATTTCCATCTAACAAACATTTTTTCTCCACTACATTTCTTTTGATGGGAAAAAAAAATTATGGGACTTTTTTCCTTTCAAATTGCTTATGACAAGTGATAAAAAAAAGCCTTGCTCTTTCTTAATTTACTAACAACCAAATGTACCAAATATCCATAACATTTATTTATAATGATACATCAATTGAATGTTTATCTCACTTTTTAATATCAAAGAACATTAATAGTGATATGACATAATGACAATTTTGAAAATACTATTGAAATTTTAATATTTGATTTTTTTTAATAAATATTTTTTAGTTCTAAAAATATATAATTTGCATGAAAATTGTGAAGGTAGTTTAATTCTCTTCTACAAATGTATTGTAAAAGGAAGTAGGGTTTTTCACCTACATATTGACAATCATTTCTCCCAAATTGCCCATATTTTGAACATGATGTTGCAAGTCTAAACAAGGGGTTTTAATTTAACATTGAATATTTTTTTACTAATTGTTAGAGAATTTTTGTATATTATCTAGGAAATCTTTTTCTTGTATATTGTGAGAACATTCCTATGCAAGACACAAAGCTAAATATTTTTTAGTGAATCTAGACTTAAATTTTTAAAGTACATTTAAATAATGAAATTAGAATGACATGTGAGAAGATTGAAAACTTCATCAACCTTTGTAATAAAACTACAACTAATATAATATATATTCCATACATTACTACTTCAACACATACATAAACCATTAACAACAACAAAAAAATCATCAAAATACAATGTTTAGGTTATTAGCATAATTGATGATTTATTAACCAAAATTTCAAATCAACAAATTATTGTTTTTTTTTCAAATTGTCAAAAATTGGTTTGGTACATGTTGAAATGTCCATGATTAGTTTGTTTTAGTTTTAAGTTGCTTTGCTTATAAATAGGTTGACATTATTGACTTACCAAGACCAACTTGATCCCATTGATTTAACGAAGAGGATTTGTCCCTTCTTGATTTTACTATATATTGTTTCAACATGCCTATTGACACATCCATTAATGTGTATTATATATCTCCTACTCCAATCTTTGATGGGCCAAAGGTAGAAAATCATCAACCTCATTCTTTGAAGATTTTACATTTAACTTGCCCACATAAAAATTGGCTTTGAATGCAAGTACTTCCCAAGTTCATTTATATTCAAAAGATGTTGTGAACATTGTTGGTATGCACTAATGTGGTGAATAATCAAATTTCGTTTTTTGATTTTGTGATAGCCATCGTTCATAGTTTCATGTACCTAAACCATAACTACCAATTTTTTCTTTAAAAAACATTAGCCAACATTGGTTATGACTTAAAACTAATGGTGGTTGGGTATTTGATTTTGTTAACAATTGCAAGCATTGGTACTTATATATTTTCATATTTAGAAAACCACTAGTTGTAGGTTTTTGAAAAAACATAAAATAAAATCAAGGAACTATTGATTCCAATTAATCAAAACTTCAAATGATTAGTGAACAATTCCCAAACCATCTAGAAATTGACTTCGTTTAAGTTACAATGGGTGCAAGGATATTGAACAAACAACTCCATGTGTCCATGTGTGTTCATTTCCATGGGAACATCGTAATTGATGGATATTGAATGTATGTCAATTTGTTGAATACACATAAAATAAAGGAGGCTTATGATTGAAAGATGGGGCAATCCAACTTGAATTCACTGGGCAATGGAAAAGATTATTGATGAGAGTAGTAACATTAATTAATGTAAGAATGAAGGCAACAACCAATGCTAATGTTTCACAAAACAATGAGTCTAAGGTTAAGCATAATCAATAAAACATATTTATGCCTGGAGAGTAGATTTAATCAAGGTGTAGATCAAAAACCTAAACCTACACCCAAATGTCATAGTTTCAATAGATAGGAGGGCCATGCTCATTCGAAATGTCCTTTTATTGATAAAGATGTATGAGATGCAATGATCAATCATTTCCAAACCAAAACACAGATTAAGTTGGATATGGAGGAATAGAACCTAATGATTGTGTTTTGAGACATTGCAAACTCGATACAACAATGAAACTATAGAAAAATAGATTAACTTACAAAAAGGTGAGAAGTGCAGTCCCCTTTGATGTCAAGGGACCTTGACCAATCACATAACTACATTCTATTTTGGATAGAGTTAGGATGACTATAATTCATCTTGCTCTGAGTTGTGTAAGAATTACAACTTTCAAATGTAATGGATCTATGCTTGAAGTATGGAACAAATAAGCAGCAGACACTACATTTGAACAATACAACAACGTATCATTTCATGATGGAGTAGTTGATATAGTTCCACAATTTCTTGTGACAATGCAATACGAGATGTATGGTACAACCATAGAAACTACATACCAAACTAGGTTTGTGCATGTTAATGAAGAAGGATATCTAATATCCATAAGGAATCAAAGAATTCTTTCAAAACTAATGGAGAATTTTCCTTTGCATAATTTGGGGTACATTGAACCTATTATGACAATTCAAAAGAATCATTCACAAGGCATTATAGTAGTATTAACTAACTTTGCACTAAAGATATATGTGGTAGTAGTTACTTATGTAGATGCACTTGTATGTTTAACCAAAAGCATACAATCACATAACATAGTTACCACCAAATCAATACAATTAGTTCCAAGAGGAGACCTTCTAGAACCCATAAAAGGTGTTGTAGTAGCATTTGTGCAACATGTAGTATTCTATTTAGGCTTTACATGAGACCTCTTTTAACTATCCTCCATGTAAGAAAAACTTTGATCTAGATGTTCATGTACAAGTATTCAAAATCATTATCAAAACTAATGGTGAAACGATAGATGTGGAAATATCCAATCTATTCAATTTCACATTGAGAAACAATGCATTAAACTAGTGCAATAACTATATATGAAATCATCCAAACTGTAGAATCGTAGATTTAGAACAAGCCTTCTATGGATGATATTAGATGATATAAAAGGATGAACAATTGTATTTACAACTCAAAAATCTGAAGCAGGAGTCAATAGAATGAATGGATGTGTATTATAAAAGATTTTTTAAATTGGCAAACAATGTGCATCCTACAACCAACTATTTTCTACAATTGTGTTCCAATCTAGACTGTAGTTTTATTTGTGTATTGCTACTGCATAGATGAAACGATACACTCTACAACAACACAAGGAATCTGCACTATTCACCAAATTTTTAAATCTTGGGTTGACCATGAATTAAACCAAGTTTGATAAACATTAGGCACCCCTTTAGGAAAAATATGTGCAAATGTTACAAAATAATTTTTGATTATTGAATTTTTTTTCCAATTATGAATTGTTCAAAAGAGGAAACAAACATGTCATGGGAGAAAGGAGGTTGCTAGTTGCTTTCAAATGTTGTTGAAAGGAGAAGGTGTTAAAATCAAAATGAACCAAAGCCTTTAGCAAGAAATGAATTGTTCAATAAAAAACCTAGACACCAAAAATGATTTGGTCCCATTGACACATTTGTACTTCCATAATTGTATTTATATTGAAAACCAACATTAGCATTTAACTTTAAACCCCAAGTTCACAACTATAAGATTTAGAAATCTTGTTTTGATTTAAGGTCAAAAGAACAAAACACCACTTGACCATTTTTATTCTTCAAAACAATGTTTCACCATTGTGGAATTTGGTAGCTTAACAACACTAAGGTGTATGTTGATCTTACATTGTTATTTTGCATTAGCATGATTTTTATTACCACTTGTAGCTAAAACATTTAAATTTTTTTTTCATGTTTGATTTATTTAGTTTATAGTCTTGGAAGGACACTTATGTAAAGTTTGGGACCTACGTGTGTCAAATGACTGTTTTTAGGGGGTATTAGATAATTTGTCCAACCTATTTTTATTACCCTATTATTATCTAATTATCTAATATGTACATAGTAAATCCACCTATATTAATTATAATCCATTATTTCTTTTTTTTCTTAATAATGTTTTAGTAAATATGAATTTGTAAAAATGTATAGATTCCTTGTAGATTTTACATTGTTTCATCTTGAAAAATGATGATAATTTGAAATCATACTAAAAAACATTAAGTTTTTAAAGTTGAAATTAATGTGATTTAACTACAACTTTGTTCAATACATCATGTATATTATACCCTATTTAAATGTGGTAAAACACTCTTGAAGTTTTGAAATTTTGAATTTTCAAATGTACATACTTTGAATTTTCAAAGTTTTTGAATTCCACATTTTAAAAATTGTGAATGTTTTTTTAGTGTGTCTAATAGGTTATTGTCATCTCATATTTTTTACCATCAACTTACTTCTATCATATGAGTCCTTTGAAACTCTTTTGTAAAAATGTCCTTTCTTAATGCTAGAAATTTTAGTTTCAAAAGTCTTTAACTAAACCAAAACTTAAAATTGAATCAAATGGATTTTTAATTTGATTTTCTTGGCATTCATGTGTGTTAAAAAGGAATAATGTGCCATGATTGCCATAGTTTCAAATATAAATAAATGAATAAATCTTTAATTTTTTATGACATAATCTGACATCCGACACCCTTTGTGTGGCTCCTATGAGTGTGTTTTGAACCATCTCTAATTGATTGATCATCACTTCAATGATGGGATGATGTGCCATGGGACACGCATCCCACACAATGAGACTTGCATTTTGCATGTTTTTATCAATTCTCATGTAGTTGATCTATGGGAATGGTATATATGGAATCTTCATCTAGTATCAAAGGAATTTTGGATGCAACTTCTTAAAGTATTATGGTTACAACTTTTTACAATGCCATCACAAGAACAATATGAGTCTTGAATGGATGTTAGCAAAAAATGAGTGATGGATGTTATGTTTGATTGTAAGTCCTCTACCATAAAGTTCATCTTCATTTTGATGGGTAGAGTTGTATACAGCTGTGTACTCCAGTTCGGGAAAAATTGAAATGTTTTTTTTATTATACCTTACCCTAAGGTATAAGGTCAGTTTCTTCATTAAATAATCCTCAAAATAGCAAAATGAAATTTTGTGAAAATATGAAGTTGACAAGTTGAAATCATGGTAATTATCATAGACTACACTTTGAATAATTTCACTACTCTTATCACAATATTATAGTTGATGATGAAACTAATAATAATTTCAAAATTTTAAAAATGAATTTCTTTTAAAAAATAAATAATTATTTGATTTATCAATGTGAAAACTGATTTTAGGCTACAGTATTAAAAACGACATTAGAGATTTAATGAAATTTTGTTTACTGCTTGTGCATGCAGTGTCAAATTTATGTTTCTAAATCTCTACATCCCAATGATGGAAAATGTTTTGAAAAACCTCATTTTGAAAAGGATTGTCTTGATGAGGAATCCATAACACAAAAGGGGTTATGAGGATTGTTGAATATCAAGAGGATAACCAAAAACTCTTTGAGCATTTAAAAAAAGAAAAAGATTGTGGCCTCTTCAAGGCATGCATTTCATTCATGATATCTTCCAATGAGGGGTATGTCGTCACACTGTGGCCTTGCCAATTACTTTAAAAAGTATGTTAAGGCAAAAGGAGAATTATGGAAACTCAAATATTTCACCATGCAAAAATATAATCTTCAATAAAATCCTCTAAAAGGAACCAAAATCCTTCAAGATATTATTATAACTCTATAACTAATCTCAAGTTTCAACACAAGCCAAAATATCATCTTTCCAAAACCCTTGTATAAAAATAGACCTACTACTTAGGGGCCAAAATCCCTTAAGCTACTATACTCTATGATGAATCTAAACACAGTATCCTTGCATTGGTAGGCAAGGCCAATAATAAACCTCCACATATAGTTAGGTCTTTGAAAGAGGTCCTGACTATATCTTTTGGAACTAACTACATGGTGTAAAAATGGTTGTAGAGAAATCTTTCATTTAAACCCTAAACCCTAAACCCTTTCATCTATTTTTGGGGCTGCCATATAGTGGGTATAGTGTCCAGTTCTATAATAGAAACCCAGACAAAAATTAAGTTAAATTAAATTAAATTAAATTATTTTTAAAAATCTTTTATCAAGGTTTTTGAAAGACCCTTTTAAAAACACATGTCAGGTCTTCAACAAATGTTCTACAAAGCCAAGTCTTTGTTAAGTCATTAAGGCTTTGACAAAAAGTGTTAAATGTTTTAAGCTTCCAAGTTTAAGTCTTTTAAGGCTTTGACAAACAGGGTTAAAAATTTTAAGCTTCCAAGGCAAGCTCCTGACAGTCTAAAACAACACTAACGATTTGCAAGCTTGATTGAGGACATGTGTTACTTGAATGTACAAGCACCATTCACAACTGAGAATGCATATTGATTATTTGTAATAGTTAAGAAAACTTGAATTTATTTATTATTTATTCATTTATTTATTTTTGAGAGACATTTTACCTTGTTATAATCCTTGGGTAAGATCCGATTATGAATATTTAATTTTTTTAAAATCATCGATTATAAGATCCGATTACGAATATTTTAAAAAAATTTAAATCATCTATTATGAGATGGGTACGGGTGTGAACTTTCAAAAACTGCCAGGTAGGAAGGGGTCTCTAGGTTTTTGGGAAAGTAAGACCCGGGGGGGACATATATGAATATACCCGGTATTATACCCTTTTAATACCCAGAGAAAATACCATAGCCCTACCAACTACCTCGTGCCTAGGCAGCTCAAAACAAGGAAGGGAGGGCATCTAGCCCTACCCCTCTCCTCCTATACAAAAAGTATCACTCTTGAAATCATTGAAAAAGATGACATTATGTCCTGGAGAGATTGCAGAGAGATCTGCACAAGAACATTTTGAAGATAACACTACAATGAGTGCAGCCATTACCCTAAGAGAGAGTCATTCACAAAGTGCTAAACCATCACCTTCCATCGCCAATTGCAATGACAAGCCCCCATGACCACTACCCCATAGCCTTCATAGCAGAGATGAGCATCACTGCCATGACTGTAGTCTGCTCATGGCAATCACCTGGTCTTGACAATAAAAGATTCCTTTATATTTTGAGAAAGTTGACAATGAATTTCTACAACAGCAAACAAATCGAGATCAAAGGCCAAGCGAATCAGTTTTCCAGACGTAATAACACTCTTGGTCGATTCAGATTGCGTGAAGGATCAAGTGTTGGAAGCTGCGTGCGTGCATTCATTCAGACACATCTGTAGTGGCGGTGCGCTTACCAAATGGCTCACTTGAGGCCGGATTTGCAGACAATTTGTACAAACAAATAAAATTTCTTCATTCAGATCCACTACGCTTAATCTCCAGTTGCAAATGCGTTGAGAACTTTCCACTCCTGGCAAGAAGCAACCGAGACTTTCAACAAGATCAAAGAAAGAGATCGCCTATTAACAGACAGGATGTGCTCATCAAGCATTTGGAAAGAAGCAGCAAGAATTCATAATACGATGTGCGCAACTCCACTAAACATATTCAATGCCAGGGAGTTTTCTCTTCCAATTCTCCTCGCAATCAACAATAAAATCCGTAACAACCCTTAAACGATCCACAAGCGAAGGGGGGCACACTCTCTCTCTTTCCCAAGCACTTTCGCTTGCGGAGGAGCTTTTCTTCCAAAAAGCTGCTTTCTTTCTCTCTCCTCTTGTGCTCGGTTTCTTCTTCCGACTGCAGATAACGACAGAAGTATGTGAGCCGTTGATTCCCCATCTGTGTTGTGATCGTACGGTCACTAGTGGGCTGCGAGATCGGATCAGCCAATGGGATTCGCCCAAAGTGGATTGCTCTCTTCCTTTGTCGGCTATGTAGCGGAACTGCGACGCTCTCCCTAACATACTTTCTTGTGTGATTCTTGCTCGTTTGTTCCATTCTCATTTTGAGCACAGGCATCGCGGATTGTTGCACAGGCGAGAGCGAATGGCTATGGCTTTGCTTACGCGTGCTGGGGCGGCGTCGTCTTTGTCGTCGGCCTTGACAGCAGGAGGTCGGGAATTGGGAGCTTTGGATGCTTCGGCTTCTCGTGTATTTGGAGTTTCCAACGGGAGTCGTGTTGTAGCGAAGGTTGCAAGTGGCGCCAGGAAGGTGGCCAAGACTGTTAGTAAGGTCGCGCCTAAACCTGCTGCCCCGAGTCGGAAGCCCGCCAGCGGTTCATCCCGAGATAGGCCATTGTGGTTTCCGGGAGCCAAGGCTCCATCGTGGTTGGATGGCTCTTTGGTCGGGGACTACGGTTTTGATCCTCTCTCGCTCGGAAAGTCGCCGGAGTATCTGCAGTTCGAGCTTGACTCGCTGAACCAGAATCTGGCAAAGAACCCTGCTGGAGATGTGTTGGGGACCAGGGTGGATAAGAAGACCAGCATCAACCCCACGCCCTTCCAACCTTACAGCGAGGTGTTCGGTCTCCAGCGGTTTAGGGAATGCGAGCTCATCCATGGTAGATGGGCCATGCTCGCTGTCCTGGGAGCCCTGGCCGTCGAGACTTTCACAGGTGTCACATGGCAGGATGCTGGCAAGGTCAGTTTCTCATTTTCTCTGCTGTCTGTCTGTCTGTCTGCGGTAGTTGTTGTATACGGGCTGAATGAATGTCCACATATACGCTGCTCGTGTTTCCTTAGAGATCTTCGCTGCTCAAAAATGACATTCTTTCTTGTCATATCACGTTGGTGTTTCTATGGTTCGTCAGGCTATGTCTTCATCAAATTCATCTTCTTTTTGTGGTGGTTTGCAGGTTGAGCTTGTGGAAGGATCATCGTACTTTGGTCTTCCTCTGCCCTTCAGCATTTCAACGTTGGTCTGGATTGAAGTCCTTCTCATTGGTTACATTGAATTCCAGAGGAATGCTGAGTTGAGTCCTGAGAAACGTCTGTACCCTGGTGGCAAGTACTTTGACCCTCTTGGACTGGCATCCGACCCAGAGAAGAAGGAAATATTGAAATTAGCCGAGATTAAGCATGCCAGGCTTGCAATGGTTGCTGCATTTGGATTTGCAGTGCAAGCTGCAGCCACAGGCAAGGGACCGCTCGACAACTGGGCCACACATTTGAGTGACCCACTCCACACCACCATCATTGACACTTTCTCCAAGTGATAGGGTGGTGCACCGTCAAGTAGGTCTCTATTGTACACTTTGTACTTCTGTGAAAGCTTAATCATGTCTCCTATCCATTATGTCTTATTCGTACATGTTTTGCTCTGTTTGCCCTTTGCCTTGTCTTTTTGAAGGTTTTTCTCCTGATTGACTTCTTCAGAACTTATACTTTCATGCACTAATCTTTAAGATTAAGCATTGCATGAAGCTGAACTGACAAAGCGATCTTGGCCTAAGCACTACAGATCCAATGACAAACATGAGACAAATTGGATATAAAGTGGTGGATTTAAACAGGGATTGGGAAAGTGTATGTTGGAGTTGTTTGGGTGGCTCCACCTGGATTTGGATATCCAATGACAGCCACAATTAAGTATCAGAAGTAAATGGTGGGTTTCCACATTGATTTGTAGGGTAGATTGAACATGGAGTGTCCTTTGTGAAGGAGAGCTAATCTTCATAGTCCTTTGGTTGATCAGTAAATATAATGAGTCGACTTCAAACAGGAGTAAGGAGACATTGGATGCAAGGAGAGCAAGTTTTCATGTAGTGGAACCCATATGCTGGTCTATCAAAACTTCTGCACAGAATGTGCATATGCACAGATGCAGAGAGTCACAGATATACTCTATTTCTGTGATTGTGGGGCCTCAATTTTGGGTGGATCCTCACAGACTTTATCTTCACCCACTGTCAGGAGCTGATGAAGTCAGAGAGTAGTCATGGCAGCTTGTTGCCACTGTGATTTGAGAAGAAGGTGTGGTCTGACACATATGAGCCTACAAAACTAACTACTAACTATTACCAAGTTTGGTAGGATATGGAATTGGAACTCACACCTCTTTTGGTTGAGAATGCTTGTCAAAACATGGATGTTTTTTATTTGAATCTGAAGCTGTTGTTTAACCTGCAAAATTTCAAACAAAATCATCAAAGTACAACTAAGCACATGAAAGGGATTTTTGATGCAGACGAAAGGGATTTTTAAAGGTATAAGCTAGAAGCAAGCCACAGACTATGCCTTTACAATTAAGCATGCAAAAGGGATTTAAGGTATAAGCTATATGCCACCCAAAAACAATCCCTCGTCAAAAGTAAAAACGCTTGAAATCCAAAATATCATCCAAAATGTCAACGATTGAAATGGTTTATAAAACTTTGTGTTAAGCCAATTAGTAGAAGCCTGTATTTGAAGATGTGGCATGTGCATCATCCCTCCCGAAGGCAATGCCACTCCATGAGAAGAAAATTGAGTCCTAGACTTTGCAAGCAATGTGAGATAGAATGTTTGTTTGCTCTCTCTCCTAAGTTTTATTAGTTCAAAGTGTTGTTCAAAAGCATCATGTGTAAAGCAATTTGCAAATCAACGAAGCATTGACATAGGATGGCAAGATCATAGTGTTGTGGTAGATTCCATGTCTTATGTGTTGGCAAAAAAATTGAGGATTTCCATTAAGATTTTCAAGATCGCTCTGGGAATCTTTGACCTATGTACTGTGGCACAATTGATGATGTAAAAAAGACACAGTTTATTGCAAGGGGAGTGGGAATGAAAGAAAGAGATGGAAAGGAAAACATAAAGGACAAAGTAATTTTTGTAGCCTCTTATAAATTGCAAGGTTCAATTCTTAGGGGATATGGGTGACCAAGAGAAGCCCATTGTTGTTGAGCTCTTCAACAAAAAATTCACTTAGAGCAGCTCCAACAGTGCTCAATATGTGGCGTAGTAAAATAAAAATGGATGGAAAAAACTCAAAACATGCCATTTTGGCTTTAAAAAATGCTTTTGGCCCAGCATTTTTTGATAGGGTGCAAAGCTTCCTAAAAGGACAGTAGAGCTTAATAAATATGATCTGACTCTTATGAAGAGTGTAATAAATAGGATCTGAGTGTTGCTCCTTGTTTTTGATTGGTCAACTATAATGATTGGTCAAGGTGATTTGTTATTAAATATTCTCTCACCTATTTGCAGTTTCTGTTTTAATTTTATAGGTGGGGCTCAAAAATTAAATAAAGAACTTATCTTGAACCGTGAGAAATATTTTGGTTGGGTCACATACGGAGCATCAACCTTTCTTTTCTGGCAGTCAGAGGACAATTCATGCATTTCAGGTTCTCACTCATTCTTTCCCTGAGTATTTTAATAATTGGCAAAGATGACCATAGTTCATGTTCTAATAAGTGTGGAGGATGACTGATATTTCTCATTTCTAGCGTTTCTCAAGAACGAGTTCCAAGCTATCTTATATTCTCATTTTCCTGTTGTGCTTGACATGTATAATCAACAGTTTTTCAGTTTAGAGAATTTTTATAGTAATCACATTTGATGATTGGATTGGAATAACTAACTCTTATGGTGTTCTTGCATAGATTAAATTTTTGTAAACATTTTTGTAGAGTAGCTCAACTGTTGCCTTTGCATATTTGGTTATGATTTTTGCCCATCCAACAGTTATTTGATATTCTTTTCTGTTTTTGGCAGCTCATTTTATTTCCATCATCTTAATAAGCTTAATGAAAGTTGAATCTGTTGAGTTTGAGGATATGAAAATTTGCACTAAGAATTTGGGACTTTTTGCTGAATGAGGTTTTCTTCATGAATATTAGAGTTATCTGTAAAGTATGACAAACACAGCACCAGAACCCTGAGTTTCGTCATACACAGGGTGAGATTAAAAAAAACCTGCAAAAAAGTACATTAGCATTCAATGGGGGATGAAACTCAGAAAACCATCAATTTTGGTGGTAAACTGAGTTTCATCCTGTCTTTCTTTTCTCCTGAGTGCCTCTACTGCTGCTACATATATTTTCACTGCTCTCAACTGTACAACTACTATAATTAGTACTGCTGCTACATATATTTTCACTGCTCTCAACTGTACAACTACTATAATTAGTCTCAAACCTTGCACATTAAATGCTGAAACTCAGCATTTCATACTCAGATTTAATAAAATGTCTTTACTTTGCGGATACCACTGAAACAGGGGATAGGGGGTGAAAGGAGGCCCAAAGACAGGGTGAAGTACTTTACAGATAACTCTATTGTGTGATAGCTAGTTTGCTTCTCACAAGGCCATGGAGCCAGCAAACAACACATCAAACTAGATAGCAACCTTAAGTTTGCTTCTAAATGTCGGTTGCAGCCCTTAATGGCATGTATCAAATTCTCTCTGATCATCACCGCCTTTCACTTGCAACACACAACTTCACCATGTTCGTGCATTGCTCAGTAGAACATGGCCACCTCTTCTAAATAATATTTTTAAAATATCACCATTTGGACTCTGGAGTCCAAGACTCCTGTAACCATGTGGGCACTTTCTCAAACACAGAAAAAGGGCTGCTGTGCTCCCATTGCAGCTGCTCTAATTAGGAAGGTTATCAGACATCATCATCATGCTTTGTGTCTAGAAAAGCACTTTCACTAAATTGAATAGTACTATTGTGAATCATGCATTATATTGGTGGTTTGATCAAGCCCATTGAAATAGAACTCAAGTTCTTTGTTCCAGTTAAGGCAGAACCATTTTAAAAACTATGCAGTGATCCATCCATGCCGAACTGTGTTTACACGTTTCTGACATTTTAATGTGTGCAAAAAGGGTGGGAGGAAGAGCTTGTAGGTAATGTCTTTAAATGGACAATTTGCAAGCATCGAGGCAGAACATTTAGTTGGAGCTAGTTCAGTTTCTAGTTCTTACATATCTCATAAGAATCTTCCACTCACAATAGAAGTGAGCTGCCAGGGGATTTTCTTTCTCAGTTTTGACTACTCAAGTTTCCGAATCTTTAAATTTTTGAACTTAGTCCTTGCAGTTTCACATGGACACTTGCTTAATTATGTGTAAGGTAAAGCCTGAGGCAGCAGGCTTTACTGGAACAAATCTGGTAAAGCCTGGTTGCTGCTGAGGGCTTCACTGAGGCTAAAGACTGTGCCCAGAATTTACTGTTTAATTTTTTCCATGATAGCTAGTGTTTTTGTTCTGCAAAATGTCTCATGGGGTTTTGCGGTTTACAATCATACACTAGAAAAATCCAAAGAGGTCTTTATGGTGTTCAAGAAACCCGTCTATTTGGTGTTGAAAATTTCTCTGCCAACCCAAAGACTTGCAAGTTTTTCTACATCTCAAAGTGAAAATTGGAATTGAAATTCATTGTAATAGATAGTAATGACAATGAATTCAATGGTAAGGAAAGATTCACCTGTCACTGAACTCCATCATTATATGCTTCCAAGTGAAAGGTGTTTCAACTGTTTTTGAAATCAATTTATTATTAAATATAACCTTGGAAAGGTCACTCTTTGTCTTTATTGGGTACCTCAGTTCAGTTCCATGCATGGAATATTATTTGACTACCTAATAACAAATGGAATGTGTGTCAATATATATCCTTCTTTTATTGAAAAGTATGTTACATGTTGCCAATAGACAAACTAAGTGGAACTTAAATACTACCCAAGGGGCCAAGAAGCATGTACAAGTTGATGAAAAGCTCATCAATTGCCAAGGTTTAAATACAAACTTCCCAAAATTTAGACAAACCATCATGATTTGTTTTGTTTTGTTTTGTTTTTAGTTTTACGTTTTCACTTCACAAATCCTAGAGTTGTTTGTTTGATTTGTTTTGTCATGTTGATGAGATCTGCTAAATCATAGGGCCCTTGGCTGTGCTCTTGATACCTTTGGAAAGCCCTCAATGAGTAGGGGTGCTTCGAGGTGTTTTTGTAATTTTTAGAGCTGCAAATGCAGGAGTCATGGAATTTGGAATATTTCCATCAACAAAAATTCAATGAAACCAACAATTCAAATATTGGAGAAATTGGGAGTGCACTCTTGATATTGTTGGAAAACTCGTGATGAGTACAGATGCATCAAGGTAGTTTGATGATTTTCAGACTTATGGTGTGAGGGTTTTTGAAATTTGAGTTACTCTTTGATATTGAGAATTCAATCAAAATCAAAAATCAAAATTTAAAAAAAATTGGATTTCACAAAAATGTATATATATTGTAACACGAAGTTACAATAGGTGCTCAATGGCACAAGACACTAGTCATTCCTACATGAAGACCCATTAATAGTTAAGGTTTCAACATTTCAACAAAAGCTAAAACTTACATTAAATACTAGGGTTCAAGAAGCAGCCCAACTCAACATGGAGCAAGCATTCCTATTGCCCAAATGCTCAAAATTGGGCCCATAGTTTACTTGAGCAGAAGAGCCAAGCCCCAGAACCCACAAATGATGTGGTCACTTATTATATACCTTGACACCAAATTCTTGGGATGACTTGTGAAAAAATAATTCTTATAAATGAATTCTCAACTTCTTCAGCAGCTCCACACAAGAATTGCATCATTAACTATTCCCATGTTTGAAATCTTCACCATTGGATAGAAGCCATCTTTCAAATGTGAAAGGAAGCAGAGGGAGGAGAAGGTTACTCAAGGTGAAGAGGGGGTTCTACATGAGCCCATTTAAAGCTCTAGGTTCTTGTTTGAGCCCATTCCTTACACTCCTTGCTCTCTGGCCAAGAAAGTAGATTTATTTATGGCCTCAAGTAAGTTGGGCAAAGCAATGATATATTTTTTCAATTTTTTTGATGTTACAACACTGACTAGCATCTCAAGAGGGATTTAGCATTCAATGTTGACAAGTTTATAGAACATGTCTCCATAGTATTAAAAAAAAAGAAATTAATTAAATGCTAGCAAACTAAAATCAGAGTCCAAATGTGGTGAATATTTTTTAATATTTTTTTTCAAATTTTGACAATTTTATTCCGAAAAAGAAAAAAAAGGAATATTAGAGTTATCCGTAAAGTAAACCCTGTCTTCACCCTGTCTTCGGGCCTCCTTTCACCCACTATTCCCTCTTTCAGTTGTATCCGCAAAGTAAGGACATTTTATTAAATCTCAGTATGAAATGCTGAAACTCAGCATTTAATGCACAAGGTTCGAGATTAAATATATTAGTTGTACATGTAAGAGCAGTGAAAATATATGTAGCAGCAGTGGAGGCGCTCAGGAAAAAGGAAAGGCAGGATGAAACTCAATTTACCACCAAAATTGATGGTTTTCTGAGTTT
>Ga0209611_10000280_pt1 | contig 69207 bp, 64 predicted proteins | sample S1TSphgellanicum_3_FD_187693 | JGI IMG/M metagenome (GOLD analysis project Ga0209611, IMG submission 187693) | Host-associated microbial communities from peat moss isolated from Minnesota, USA - S1T2_Fc - Sphagnum magellanicum MG (SPAdes) (version 2) | ecosystem: Host-associated > Plants > Peat...
CCATAAATAGCCGTAAATAATGTAGGGTGAAATAATTTAAATTAATGAAAAATAGTCATATAATAATTGAAAGTAGCTTAACATAGGTAGTATTATTATATTAACAAAACAAATCCATTTATTAAAACTCTTTTTTTTCAAACGAATGGTCATTGAAATGTCATTGAATAATGATATTCAACTTTTTTTTTGTTCAAATGATTTTAAACTTTCAAAAGGAAATAAATGTAATTATGTACATTTTTTATTTTTTTAAAAAAATAAACTCGAATGATTTCATTTGAACAAAATCTCAATGAGATATGAATTTTCAAAGTTTCTGTTTTTGTAATGTTTAAAATGAAGTATTTGATAAATAAAATGTAATGTAACATATTTTCACAACAAGTGTGGTGGCTTGATGGTAAAGGTGTTTGCCCTCATTCCAAAGGTCAAGGGATCAAACCTCATGGGTGGTGTTGTGTGTGGTCAACAATGGTATGTTGACCGAATATTCTCCTATTGAATTCCTGGGTTAGGTGCTTAGGTTGATTGCATGGCCTACCTACCTACCTAGGCTAGGTTTTTAACCTAATGTAGGTAGTGACATGTGTCAATAAATAATAGGCTTTTAAAATCATGAAATTATCAATAATATTCTATATTAAATAATTAAAATTTAATTAATTTCCATACTGGTTAGTTAATTAACTAGCAAATGAATGGTTTGGTAAATTTGTATTTCACTTGAAAATAACCTTGTTTCACTAGGTACTAGTGAAACAAGTCATAGTCCGTAACAACTAATCCCTGTTCACTAGGGGGTTAAACAATTTCACTAAGTGAAAATGTTCAAATTCACTCAAAAATCTAGTGAAACCCAGAGTGAACTAGGACGCATTTCCTAGTAAATATTGAAATATGTGAACCTCACTAAATGTTCACTTTTATATAAGAAAAATCCTCATTTGTCTTTGCCCAAACATGTCTTTTTCATCAATTTTTGTTGTTGTGGAGAAAATTGTTTCCAATACTTTTTAAATGTGTATTGGGCCATGTTAAAAGGTCATGCACAATATATATCAATGGGATGAAATCCAAGATACTTGGATTTAGTCACCATTTTTGTACACAAGTTTGGCGGTTTTGAATCAACATATTTTACACCAACACTTTTCGATATGATTAAGATTTGTAAACATGAGAAGGCTGCTTCAACTAGAAATACAGGTTTTGGCTGTTATTGTTGCTGAAATCAATTGAAGTTGCAAAGGGGTTGCATCAACCAATCCCAAACTTCTTGCACTAACATCATCCAATTTAATAATGCCTTATGGTTCACATTTCATAGCATGTTTCAAAAGGTAATATGAAGATGTGATTCGTTGAATGTTCATGTGTGCACCCCACAATATCAATGTAGTACAATGATAAAGCACCACATTTCGATCTTCATAATGTGGACGATAATATTGCCACCCGGTTCATAAGTAATTTAAACAAGTCAAAAACCATGTGAATATTTCAAACAATGATTAAATTTTGAATATTTAAATATCCACTAAAATGTGAATATCATGTTAACAATGGAAAATTGTGTAAAATGAAAAAATTGATTGTCATGGAATTGATATTAAAAATTCATATTAAAGTTCATGTTTTAAAAATGTTTAGAAGATTTTTGAAGTTGAATAATCAAGTGTTCAAAATAAGAAATTTTTTGCAAAGATAAGATTAGGGTCTTTCTTAATAGTAAAGATTATCAATTGCACAAATATAAAGATGATAATAACCAACTAATGAACTCAAAATTCACACTTGATTTGAATTTTTTTGACCCACCTTTGCGTGATTGGATGTTGAGCCGCATGTTGTTCAACAAATATAGTAATGCGAAATCTGTATTTGCAAGTTCTAATGTGTTTATTTGTTTTGCATTGTGAACCACAAAGATGCATTTGTTTTTGTTCCACTAGCTTGAACAATGTCAAATCATGTTCATTGTCTAGCAACATGAATTTTCCAGACTATTCATCAATAATAGCAGGTACTATTGCAACTATTTCATTTGTGATGTGGTCAACATCAACGTCATTTATCCATAATATGATGTGTGCATGTATAGAACCTAGGTGAAAGTATAATGCAAATTTAGTTAGTTTTGGATTATTGTTAGCATAAATGGAATGTACCATAAAATGAACACATATTTAATATAAAATTTTTAAATTTTATTTCAATGAAAAATATGATTATATTATTTGACTTATGGTTGATTATTATTATACTAAGGTTTTCCAACAATTTATACAATATTAAATTTGTTATAAATTTGATGTAATATGTAAGTGTGTTTTGACGGTAATATTTGACAAGGTTTCAAGCTCTATGTTGTTGGATTTAAGTGTCTAATAAATGATTGTATCAAAATGTACTTGTTTACTATTTTTTTTATGTTAAATTAATTATGTTTTCACCCACCTCGATGTTGCAACTCCATTCGTGTTATATGATGTTCGACAATGCCAATAATGTTTTCACCACCAAGAACATAGGTTGACATGAAAACTTGCAACCTTGTGCAAAATAATGCCACACATTCAACTAGGAAATCCTTCCAAGAAAATGTGTTATTGAAAAACATAGCAAGATTTTAAATGTCTTTAATTTCTTTCCATCTCAAATTTGATGTTTCATCAGAAGTCAAAGTGAGGAAAAAATGAAGCACTCCAAAGTTTTCCACCATCACCAATAACTCTTTGAATTGGGTATGGTGCCATTGTGGCATTAATGGAATAGAGGGTGGTAACTTGAACTTCATAATATTCTTGAAAACATCAATTTCTGACCATTGAGGATGTTGGCATTTTAATCTTTGTACATCCCTCTGCAAACATAAATGTTTCGTAACATTCAATAGTTGAATTACTTGTCGCACTTGGTACATCAAGAGTAAGTATGGTGGATATAATGTAAAAATAGAAAAATAATGTAAACATTATTTATTTCAAATAAGGCAATAAACCACCAATTCCATCATATGCCCCACATCCATGTGGAAATAAGAATGGGAATAATGTTTTTTCAAGTGACATGTTCAATGCTAGATTGGTGCACATGCCATCTTTTCGAATAATAACCTTTCAGTCTTGAAAGGGTTGTCATTGTTGCACATAATTAATTCTCCAATTTCAAAGGCATCATCAAAATTGTGAGGAATTCCAAGACGCATGTCAAAAAACAATGACAAATTTTGAATGAAAGGTTCCACATCCATACTTGAAAAAGGCCTTTCACCAGTACTAGTTTTTGCAAGTATTTCTTCTACAATTGAAGAAGATAAAACACATAATCCATGAATTGGATTTAGTTTCTCAATATTGGCAATGTATTTTTCTATAAATGGATTTGAAGACAAATTTTGGTGCAAAAGATCTTTGAGGGCCAAATTAACATCTTTTGATGTACTAGTTGGTTGAAACTTGGAATTCCAATAAAGTAAAAGATTGTCAAGTAACTTAAATGGTTGTATTTGGCCATGCATGAATCCATAATTTCATTGTTCAATTTTCATTGATATATCAATAAGTGAAAGAAGTTGAAAATGCAATAGATTATTAGCAAGGATTTGTTTCATATAATCCATGTTTTGAAATACAACATATTTGATCTGTTCTATTTGTTCATAGAATTTAAAACATGCATTACATACATACACATGCAAACCATCACTAGTGGTTGTGTATGTAGACATAATAATGTTTGAACAACCATACAGTGTTGCACCAACAACAATTCCAAATATATTCATAATAGCACAAAAATATGTTCCTTGAAGGTGTAATTTTGTGAATCCACAAAATCCACAACATCTCATATCCTTGATGAATGAAGATGTACATTTACTCCAATTTGAATGCAATGCTCCCATTTCAATCCATGACCTATCAAAAGGTTTTCAAACCTTTTGTTGTTTACTCATATAGTTTTGTCGTTGACGTCTTCATTTCTCTTTTAATTTCATTTTGATTTATGAAAATGACTTGGATCACATTATATATAATGATAACAGCAACTGCACAATCCAAATAAATAACATGTTAGATTATAGTCCTAAAACTATTTAAAGCAAGTAATAAAACAATGCAAAAGTAAAAGTATTTTGTAATTGGGCATACTTATATTTATGAATAATCATAGACTTTTTTTGGTCATTAGTTACAAATTCTTTATTTCACATTTGAAAATGTTTAAAATTCATGTCCATGGTAAAACAATCATTCCATTGTTTTATAGTGTTATTGAGATTATGCATATTTCAAGAATCTTAAACCAACAAAACACATTACATCATTCTATCAACTATCAGTTAGCTTTGTAAATATGCAAAATTATTTGAAAATTACATAACCTTTTATTGTGGTCATTAATTTTCATCATTTTTGAAAAAGATAAATTCAATTATCATCTTTTATAAATTTCATGTGTAAGGTTTTAAAATATTCACATTGAGTGGAAAGGAGATTAATGATATAGATCATATAAATTGCACATAGTGCATATTAGTTTCAATGTTAAATTCTAGAATTTTCAAACTTGCACATTTAATTTGCATATATATATATAAACCTTCTGACGTTTTATCAATTGATTTTATGTTCAAAGTTTAAACACATGTGCAACAATTTGATAATATATGTAAACCCTAAATAATAACTTGTGTTATATTGAAAATGAAGATGCCATAAATTGTACAATACAAATTCCAAGTACATATGTGAAATTTTTTGTTCATGCAATTGAATAAAGAATGTTATAAAATAATTATTTTCCTAAAAAATTACTAATAATACTTTAATATATTTGAAGACGAAATTATTTGAAAATTGCACTCAAGTATTTTATTTTACTATTAATGTTTATGTTTCGTTTGCATATTCAATTTTGTAAGATTATTTTGATTTTATAAAAAAAATCAATGTTGTGAAAATTTTAAGAACTTTATTTTCAAATGCCAATTGTAATTTTACTATTTTAAACCTTTTTTGGGGGGTATATTTAAATATATTAGTTAGTATCAATTATCACATGACATTCTTTAATATATTACAATTATAATGATTTTCCATAACACCTTTTGTTATATAATTTCAAACTTCATCAAAGCCTAAATATATATATTGCATGTATTCATTAAATATAATTACTTTTATGTTTTTGTGCTATGATATTTAACGTTTTGAAAATCATAGATTGTTTTTTGGTCATTAGTTACAAATTATGCACATTTCAAGATTATTAAACCAACATAAAAAATTAGCATCATTCTATCAATTATTGGTTAACTTTTTAAAATGTGTGAAATTATTTGAAAATTACATAGCCTTATATTGTGGTAATTAATTTTCATCACTTTTCAAAAAGATAAATTCAATTATCATATTTTTATAAACTTCATTTACAAGGTTAAAAAATATTAAAATTCATTTTGAGTTTATTCCATTAAAATTATATCATATCGATTTGTTTTCATACATTACTTTTGTATTGCAATTTTTTAAACTTTTTTTTGGATTTGCAAAAGTGACTATTTATTTTAAATATCTTATGTAAAAGGTGAGATGAATGTATCATTTATTATAACTAATAATAACTGACCATTTACCATACTTGTACAAATTAAATTCTAGGGCAGAAATCAAAGGAGGAATTGTTTTACTATTTGGAACATCTTGGGACATTTGAATCTTGGGAACATATTTGGATTTCATAAATACTAAGAGTACATAATATATTGGGAACTTGGTGTGAACACATAACATAAAAGATTTTTATGTGAAGTTAATGGAAAGATATTTAAAACATCAAAATATAATTCTAATTGCACTTTTGATAAATGGAGACACATCATATTTCTATGTTCTAAATATATATTGTTTGAGTTAATATGAATTTAGATTAGTCATTTAATGAGCATTGAATTTATCAATTTTTTGTTGTAACTAGGAAAATTCTAATATTGTCATTTAACAACATGTATGCCATTTGGCAATATTTTTGATTGTTAGGTATTGTTCTAGTTAATATGCTTGCATTTTGATATTTCATAACATACAAATGTAGAGGACTTTGAATTGGATAACTATTTCTTTAGTTATTAAGTGTCAAGATGCACATATTTATACCCAATTATAGATATGTCATTGATACTTTGATGTAATTTATATTAGATTTTTTGAATATTGAAGTCATAGACTTAACCTTCAAGAATGACTTATAATATTTGTGCATATTAATATTAAAATATATATGGTACTACATGTATTTGATATATTTGCATAAATATACATTTCTAAATTGCCAAAAGAATAGAACTCAACTTGGGATTTGAACCCATAAAAAATGCACCCAATTTGCACATTGAGTGGAAAGGAGAGTGGTGATACCACTCATATGAATTGCACATAGTGCATATTAGTTTCAATGTTACATTCTAGTATTTTCAAACTTGCACATTTAATTTGAAGATATATATATATATATATATAATTTACGATGTTTTATTAATTGATTTTGTCATATTCTATTTTGATGCTTATATTTATATTTTTATTGATTTTATGTTCAAAGTTCAAACACATGTGCTACAATTTGAAAATATATGTAAACCTTAAAAAAAACTTATGTTATATTGAAAATGATGATGTCATAAATTGTACAATGCAAATTCCAAATACATATTGGAAAATTGTGTTCACACAATTGAATAAAGAGCTTTATAAAATTATTATTTTTCCAACAAATTACTGATAATACTTAAATATATTTGAAGACATATAATGATGATGCATATTAGGTTTCATACACGTAAATTCTTTCTTTTTATCAATTTGAATTCTCTAGTATATGTATTTTGAAATTTGAATTATTTAATTATTGAAAATTGTGATATATTTACATTATAATTTTACAAATTCTGAGATTTGGAATGTAAAATATTTTTTAAATGAAAAAAATTAATGATTGTTATCAATTTCACATTTTTATTATACATGTCTAAAATAATCAAAATTCATCCCAAAAGTATACATATAATTTACATCAATTTTTTATTTTATTATATTAAGGTCTATAATGCATTTTCTTGCATTCATTCTTTTTCATTCAATATTATTTTATATATGTTTTGATATATGAAATTTTGAAATTTAAATATTTAAATATTTAAAATTATGATATATTTTCATTTTATTTCTAAAAATTCTTGGATTTGACATTAAAACGCCTTTTAAATGATGATTTTTTTCTTGTTATTATCAATTTCACATCTTTAGTATACATGTCTGAAATAATCAAAATTTGTCCCAAAAATATATATATAATTTACATCAGTTTTTAATTTATTATGTTAAGGTATATAATATCTATTTTTTGCATTTATTCCTTGTCATTCAATGTTGTAATATATATTTCTTGATTTATGAACTTTATCTCCAAAGGTTAAATATGAAGTTATTATTTTAGCTACAAATGTATTAAATATTTAAATGTTCAACATAATGATATTACATTTTGGTATAATATTTCGATTTTTTTTCAAACCTTTTCAAGGCCAACAATGTTTGATTTCTTTTGTATCAAACATATAAGTTTTTGTAAAAAAACCTTTTGCATGATTTTCTTTTTTGGTTTGTTTTTCTTCTTTCTGGTGTTATGGAAAATATGGTAGAATTTTGTAAAAAAATTCAAAAATTAGTTATATTTTTACCATTAAAAAAACAATAAAAAAGGGATTTTTAGTGAACACCAATGAAACTAACCCATGAAAAGGAAACCCATTGATCCAAATGTTGTGATTTTTTTTTGCAAGGGTTCAAAGTTTTTAGTAGTAACATAGAAAGAAGAAGGCAAAGGACATTTGCATTAAACATCTAGCAGTAAGTTGTTGTATGTTGGTCTATTTTATGACAATAGCTTAGAAAAGAATTTGCAACACCATAGAAATGTGGAAACAATTTGCAAAATTTAAAGAATAATTCCTTAGATATATGAAGTCATGTTCTACCTTCTATTTTGAATCTAGACAAGCAATTAGCTTAAGAAGCTCTTCTTATGGAGGATAAGGCACCACCACCACCACCACCACCACCATTCGGTTTCAAGCAAATGCCTATTCTTACAATTGCCATTGGAGATGCAATGGGTAAGAGTTTTTGGGTTTGTTTCAATGCAAAAGGTGACGCAATTAAATGTGTAGTCTTGTGAAATCTTTGGGAGTTCATAACAACTTCATTTTGTTCTTATGGGCGTGTAGTTTTGTGGAATGTTTAAGAGTTTAGGGCAACTTCAGGGTGGTGTTATGGGTGGATATGCCAAGCCGAGTGTAAATAACATTATTGACATTAAAGAGGAACCCATGAAAAGGGTCCAGGTTAATTCAAACGGCATGAAGAGGAAGGGTGGTTGTCATGTTCATACTCTATGGTTTCTAGAATCTATTCTTGGATGATAGGCCTCCTTTCAAGGGGCAATTGCCACTACCAACAAAAGAAATGCAATCAGTATTTCCACCCACCAATAAGATAATTTCAAATGTGGTCCAAACATCTTCAAGAATTCACTCTATGGATTCCAAAATCTACTCTTGGATGATAGGCCTCCTTTCAAAGGGTAACTGCCACTGCCAACAAAGGAAATGCATTCAATATTGCCACCCACCAATAAGATAATCTCAAATGTGGTCTAATTATCTTTAAGAATTCACTTTATGGTTTCCAGAATTTGTTCTTGGATGATAGGTTTCCTTTCAAGGGGCAATTGTTTGATATGTGGTTCTATCCAAGTGATCATGCTTGCATAAGAATTTTGAGGATCTTATTCTTTTGAGTGATTGCCATGGTAGGGAATTTAAAGAAACTTCTAGGTGTGGTTGTAGTAGCAACCATTGAAGTTGTTGCAACTACCATCTATTTCAAAGATGGAACAATATTCCAAGATTTTGCCAATGGTTCCTTCAAACTTCCTAATGGCATATTGTTTGGAAATAAGCAATCAAAACTCGTGTTAGATAAAACTATTAGCAACTTTCAATTGATCAAAGGATTTGAATCGAATTTTGGATTTGTTCAAAAGATTGAAAGTGATTCACAAACCCACAAGATTTGATAAATGATAATGAACACATGCAAAAGTAAAGCACTTGAAAAAATATCTAGAAAAGGAAAATAGAAGACAAGACAAATGGGTAGGGTTTTATCACAAGTGTCACATTCAAAAAATGAACATATGTATTGTGTTCATATATAGATTCTTAAACCTTTTGAACTTCCAATATTTTTAGTAGATTCAAAACACCACGAGACATATAATTGTTTTTAGATGTAACACCCTGAAAAGTTGAAGACTTTTTATGAATAATACGAAACACCAAAAGGGTTTGTCTATTTAAGAATATGAAGAGAATTAGACACCTTATGGCTTTCCAATATTCATCTTTTCAACTTCCATTTCAATGTGTATAAAAGAATGAAATAACATGACAAATAACTAACTTAGATTTTGATTTTTGCAATCATGGTTCAAATTCTTCAAGTAGACTAGATTATATGCTCCAAAATCTGATAGCAAAATCTACACTTCAATTTCTTGTGTTGGCACCAAACAAAGCATTAGTATCACCATCAAAAAAACAATGGTGTGCTACCACGGGCCAAGAAACACTTTTGGACAATTGTGGATGTCGGGATTTTCAAACCAAACAATCATTTCAAAGCTACAAACAATCATTTCAAAGCTACAAACAATTGAAAGAGTTTATAGATGGTTGGGTGCAAAAAAAAACAATATTTCTCCCAACACACAACAATTGCTTGCCATGTCTGTGTATTCTACATACAAAGGCCCAACTATAAGTTTAGACCAAGTTGTTACAAAAAAATGTAATATTGGTTGATTTTGATGTTAGCACCAATAGATTTCCATCAAAGTTCCACACACTCCTATTGACAAAGTTAGTTGAATCTTTGATCAAAATAACATGTTTCCAAATCCAAAATGTCATGTTTCAATTTGATTTTTAGTTTTTTTGCAACAGAGTCTTTGCCTTTCATGGCATAATTTGATGTAACAACAAAAGTACACAAACATAGTTTGAAAATATGTCTTCATGCAAATGTTTAAAGTAGACTATAATCAATCAAACCAAGAGGTTATAATTTAGTTTCTACAAATCTAAATATTGAAGGATTCACTTCCTAGCTAATCTCAATTTCAAAGGTTGTGCTCATTTAAATATTGATCACTTCTATACACCATTTTGCATTCACACATTGGGCACAACTAACTTTCATCTCCAAATGGAACTCTAGATCAAGAAGACATTGATATTTTTAGATACAATGTTGAACAACATAGAACCCAATTTAAGAGGATAGATGCAAGTACAATAACTACCTTGCATGAGTATTTCAATTCAACAACAGGTGTGAGGTCTAACATCCAAATAGCATGAAATTTCATACATTCTTAGTTTGAACCTAGTCCTTTGAAAATAAAGATCCACTAAACTATGCAATGATGTAAAAATTAAAAATCTAGTTCCCTCATCAAAAAATGTCCATATAAAAAATGCAGAAACTATTGTGTCATTTAGGGTTCAACTTGATACTAACCACATAAAAGGGGACAATGTGAGTGTTCATATGAGTACTTCATATAATTAGTCGTTTAGGATTAGATAGGTCATCTACAATTGCTAACAATTTTTGCAAATTTCAGGTCATGCTTTTATTTTCATGAATGTTTTGAATGTCAACTATGACCAAGATGACATTCATCTTAATAAGCAAGATGCATACACTCTCATCCATCAAGAAATATAATCTACCTACAGGGGGACTTTGAGTCCATACCACCTCAAACATATGTACTTTGAGTTTGACAAAAAGGATGACATGGCATCTTACTTTTCTTTGTCCCACCAAACCATGGAGAATGTTCTTCAAAGGTTGGATGCAGTTGTGAAAGATGAATTTGCATCCTTGCCCTTTGCTATCTCTCCTCAAAAGGTGGAATTTCTTGCAAAAAAATCAATGATCAACCATGAATTTTCATTGGCAAGTCAAGTGTTCAAAAATCTAAAATTTGACAATGCCTAACATGTTCCATAAATAGTTGAACTTGATGATTTTAAACTTGAAGAAATGAAAGTTACAAAATACAACCTTTGAAACATTTAAAGAAAACATTATTTTCGCTTGAAGCATCTGAAGAAAAAAAAACACAAGCTAGTCCAATTGAAACTCATGAAGAGGTCCCAACCAATCCAAAGAAAAACCGTGGTCAACCTTTTGGATCAAAGAACAATAAGAAAAATCTAGCTACAAATAATGTTGTTTAAAAACGCAATATACCTACTAAAAAAGGAGCAACTCCTTAAACAACATACAAGAGCATTTTGTGTATAACATTAGATGTGAGAACAATAACAAAATATACATTGGGTAGAGTATCGATCCATACAAACGGTTCAAACAACATATGCGTAAACCACCTAAGAAAATGAAACATGACATTGATATGAGCAAAACAATCAATCTAACATTTAAGTTGGTTATTTTGTATAAGTACAAAATAATATGCATAAGTACAAGGTTGATAGAATGGAAAACCATTACATTCAATATTTTGATAATACCTCTAGTATAGGTTGTAATAACCTTAAAGGAAAACCTACATCATACAAAAAGTATTGGTATTTGAAAAAGAACAATATGATATGTAAATGTTGAAGTCATATGTTGTGATTTTCAGACCACAGAAGAATTTTTTTGCCTTCATTGTATCCTCTGCATTATTCTTCATAAGGGCATCAATTAACCAAGTGTCTGGCACCTGTGGATCCAACCATTCACACACACCATCCATGTTTAGATCCTTGGTGACAAACATGTGTTCATGCCCACCACATAATGACTATTAACCTAGTATAGGTTGAACATAATGAAAGCCACACATTTCTTAAACCTATTATGTTCTGCCAAATTATTTTCACTTGATTTCAACATTTAGAACATTGAGATGTATCCATATTCTAAGGGTATCAAATTTTTCACTACCCTTTAGAAACTGAAATTTTCAACATTTTGACGCCTAATAGTTTCAAGGGTCTATGACTATCCATTAACCTCATGTCCTCATGTCTCTCCTATCAACAAATATCCATCACTAACAAATGTAGGAAGAATGGCATTGTTATTTTTATCCTTTAGCATGAGTATGGCTTGAGGAAAAGGACAATAGAGGCAAAACCTTGTGATTATTTCACACAAGATGTTCTAGCTTGTGATAATGTGCAAAAATTAATACCCTACCATATAGGTTCACCTTGAAAAGCAAGCACCCACATTCATCCTTCCTGTTGCCTAAACATAGCAACCCGCATTACATCAACATCTCATCTTCCTAATGGTTTTGCTTGTCTATGAAAAACTACCATTTACATTAATAAGCTATGAATTCATCTGAAATTAAGCCATCAAGGTTGCTCAACTACAAGTAATTACATGTAATTCCAACATTGTGAAAGTGCAGTACCACTTGGGAAGGAATCCACTGGAATGAAGTAACGCATGCACATCTCCATGACCATGTGGCTTTGTTTGAACAATAAAGGTAATATAAGCTCTAGTTGACTATCTTAGTGTTGCATCTTTAATGAGATTTTTTTGAACAAGGTTCACTCCTAATAACCTGAATGTCACAAATATTTCAATTGTATATAAGATGTAATAAAATTGTGGTGAAACAAAAGATACCCACCAACAATTGATCCCATTTTGCTACATAACAACACTTGCAATTGAATAGCTACATGGACAAGCACATCTTCATCCTGTGATTATGCCTTGTAGACTAATGCCCCACTCATGCTACACCAGCCCATCCCATACTAGATAAGAAAAAAGGAACATAATGAAAAGAAAAGCCAATGATACATGGAACCTTTTTAGTTTTTAATAGTGCTTTCCTTAGAAAAGACAAATCAAAAGCCTCAAGTATGCCCACCTTTTACATGGAGTAATCACATTGCCATAACCATTAAAAATTTGATCACTTTAGGAACTTTTTCCATGATAGCCCTCACTAATTCTGGATTTGCATAATCAACAACTTTACCAATACTAAATGTGTCTTCCTGCAATCGTGAAATCTTCCTTGAATCTTTCAACTTCATCATCTTGATCTTTGATCAAGAGATAGGACTTTGCAAGCCCCTTCAATTTCTATGGAGCCTTAGGAGTGGTTGCTTCAAAGCCCACCTTCAAAACTTAAAAGCAAACACATTTACTAAGTCTCTACACCCAAAAACCACCAAAAAGTCTTTGGAAATGTTAGGAAGATTTGTCTTTTAAACTCTCTCAAGAACTATGAGCACAAATTTGATAACAACCATAGCTCTAGATTCAATAGGTTTATCAAAGATGAAAAGTATCACTTGCTCCACACTATCCATAGAGACCTGGTCTTTTAGGGGCCACAAGATCCACTGATGTTTTTATTTCACCATCTAGAGTTAATATATTTTGTGGCAATTGCAATTATATAGAAATGATGCAATTTTCCTTCAACTTTAGTGCTGCTGCATATATAGACCCTAATTCATCCCCACCAACATGCACAAGTTGAGTTTGTAGTGTCCATGCACTTGAAGCATAATTTCATAGATGCCATATCTTGGTGAACTGAATGCCAGGTGCAATTTTAGTTCCATCAAAGATTGTCACACCCTACACAAATTGAGCATCCAACTTCCCACCCAACTCAAGCATGTTCCTTCCAAAGTGAGCTTATGGTTTTCTATCACTAGGCCCCCGATGGTGAGGACTCCACATGGAAAAGGTTAGTAGGCTTCCCCCATAGTACATTGGGTTAGTTGGGCATTCCATTTACAATAGAATCAACAATAAGAAAAACCTAATTGTGTTTTTTGCATACAACTTCAATGACTTAAGGTGGACTTGAACATCTAGCCACATTTAGGAGGCCAACAGAACATCAGTGAAGTAATTGTACCATTTGACCACCACACATGGATAGGTGAATGTGTTGAAGGTGAAATAGTGGTTGGTCAATTTGATTGTAACACATCTATTTTCTTGGAAGCAAGTTTGACACAAGTCATGTTTTCTGCAAAATGGACAAATTCACAATGCATATCAATATATGTTGAGTGGGTCACCATTAGTTGGTAAAATATCAAGAGGAAAAACACATGAACTAATAATACAAATGCATGGAGAAGTTGTTACATGGACAGATTAAATCAAGCAGAAACTTTGTTTGGGAGGGAGAGATCCTCACCTTCGGCACTTGTACTGAGGTCCTTGAATATTTTGAATATGGAAGTATAAAAGAGTATAAATATGGAAATATATATATATATATATATAAATATGGAAATATCTATGAAAATGGAAATATGAAATGGAAGTATCTAATAAGTATCCAGTGGGCAACTAGACTATTTCCAACAGCATAACTAATTCTCTATTAGTTGTTAGCTGTAGGACAAGAATTTATTTAGTGTCAACGAATGGAGAAAGTGAATCAATTGATCTTTCTAGCTTTGAAACTGAACCCAAGAAACTAGCTCATAAAAACATACACATACAGAAACCTACAATTGTGGCATGGCTAGAAAGCCACATTATGTAAACATAATTGCAACCCAATATATAGCTTTCATTCAACTACTACAAATTGCACCCCAACGACCAATATCTTGAAATATTCAAAATCATCAACTTCAAAGGTCACACACTAGAATCTACTGATTAGCTTTCAAGGAATACAACTTTCAGGTTTCATAGCCTCTTGACTTCAATGATTTCACAGCTTTCAGGTTTCATAACTTTTGATGTATTTGAAGTCCAAGAGGAATATTTTGCTCTATTCGTTTCATTGTTATCTGCAAAACATGCAAACTACTTCCCAAAAAACCTTAGCACCATCTTCAAACTATTACAATGTTTTCATAGTTGACATACCCATTGTTTTATTAGACTTGACGTGTAAAGTGCCATAGTTTCAATACATACTCTGTGATACCACCTCTAATTCAAAAAGATTAGGTGTAATTTAGTTGAATGGTACCTGAGTCAAATAATGGAGTCTTGATAGTTGGTGCAAACTAGGAGCCATGGGTCTCCCAAGGTATAACATTAGGGTTTGCTAGCTTCTGCCACATTGAATTGGGGGTTTCTAATAATTGACCAAATGCATCCCACCCTTTAGAAACTAAGGAGCTGGATTTTGAAGCCATAGAGATCTCCTTTTATAAATACATTGGACCCTTTCTTTCTGATTAACTCCCATGTTATCATAGATTTCATTAATAAAATATGTGGCCATTTCTGTTGTCATTTTCTTAACATAGATGTCAAAAGCCAAAGGACAACAAATTGTTTCAATAGCAAGCTTGCCATCTTCATGGATGATTGGCCACTTTCTATCACCTTTTCCCTCCTTTTAAATACACTACACCACCTCTTCACCTGAAAAAGATTTGACATTAATCTCTTTTGCTTCTTAATTTATTGGTATAGAAAAATTTAACCAATCATGGAAATGTGTGGACTATTGGACAAGAGCACCAGAGATATTATGAAAATATTAAAAGCTGCATGTAAGTTTCACCTTTATTAAATAATGCCAAAACATCAATGGATACAATTTGGGAGTCTACAACATTTCCTTTAAACTCAATAGCCAACCAATCTGAGAGAAAACCCACAACCATTCCTGTACTATCCCCAGCTTGATATAGTTGCATAACAACACTTGCAATTGAACAACTGCATGGACAAGCGCATCTTCATCCTGTGATTGTGCCTTGTAGACTAATGTCCCACTTGCACTACATTAGCCCATCCCATATTGGATAAGAAAATAGGAACATAATGAAATGAAAAGATCCATTAGCATGGCCCCGCCCCAAATTTGTAAAATTATTTGACACGTTTCAATTGCATTTTTGACCCGACATTTATTATTACATTTGACTATATTGGACTAGGAGATGAAGTAATAATACACAATATTAAAATTATCCCATACTCACCTTAATTTCAAATAAAAATACTCCATATTGTTGAACATCTATCTCAGCTTGCCTTGCTTCTATAACATGAATTTCCCACCATATCAATATTGTTAACAAGTGCCTTCACTGTGTTTTCTTCCTCAACTGATGGTTCTTGTTCTTGTAATGTGATTGACTCAAAACTATGAGAAACAAATGTTAGGAGAAAGATCTAACATGATCAATCAAAGCATGTAGATACAAAGTGCTTCAATTTGGTTGAATGTCCCAAGAAACGTACATGTTTATTGCCACTATTTTCACCCTTGAATCTTTCAATTTTAATATTTTGATCTTTGATCAAGAGATAGGACTTTGCAAGCCCTTTCAATTTTTGTGGAGCCTCAGGAATGGTTGCTTCAAAGCCCACCTTCAAAACCTAAAAACAAACACATTTATTAAGTCTTTCTACCCAAAAACCACCAAAAAGTCTTTGGAAATGTTGAGAAAATCTATTTTAAAAATTCTTTCAAGACCTATGAACAGAAACTTGATAGCAACCATAGCTCTGGATTCAATAGGTTTATCAAATATCAAAAGTATCACCTACCCCACATTTTCCAATATCTCAATTGTTGGCCCTGATTAGATGGAGAGGACTCATCTTTCATGTTCGCAATCTTTTTTTCATCCTCCTCACTTGTCACTTTATTAAGTAGGATTTAGTTAGAAAAGTCCTTCAGGTCATCTCCATTGGCTATCTCTCCCATTGTGTGCCTTTTTCCAGATGCCATCCCAAACATGAACCAATATAAGAAACTTCCAGGTTCTAAGCTGCCATTCCCATTTTGGCACTTGATTTGATTAAATACGTGCTCCAATGAAACATATATAAGAAAACAATGAGGGAATTAGAAACCTTAGCTGCATTGATAATTGCATGTCCTATACATTGACAAAACTTTGACCTTATATGCGGTTGCACATATCTCACCACTCCTTTCATTACTGGTAGTTGGGGGAAACCAAACTATGACTAGTTTAACATTACATTTCAATTGCCATATATATACCCATGAAAAATAAAATAAAATGGTGAAATACTCACCTTGGATTATGTAAGATTAAAACCTACATCCACATTTACATGGCCACCCAACTATCTATCATAGATCCTATTTTTGCATTTAATCAAATTTGTCTAGCAACCTTAGGACATGATAGAAAAATAAGAGTGATGTGCCAAATCAACAGGAAAAGTAAACCAATGTGTTCAAGCCTTAGTTTTCAACATGAGCACGAGTGGTAAGAGGGGAAGAGAAAGAAGTTAGAATAGTAAATGCTAACACAACATTGCTCTGTGTACTTGAGCACAAAGTAGGAAAGACAATATCATCAACACCCTTTGTGAGTAGCTGTAGTGTTCTTGTACCACGTTCCTAAACAACCACTAATATATGCCCACGTTTTGATGTGAACACCAATGTATCTAAAAGCTTAAACTCCAACACCTTAACAAGTTCACTTCTACATAAGCAAGGAACATCACAAAGTTAACATGTTTAATGGTTTTTGGAAATGTTGAAAAGATTTATTTTTAAAATTCTTTTAAGACCTATGAGTAGAGACTCGACAACAAGCATAACTTTGGATTCAATAGGTTTATCAAATATCAAAATTATCACCTACTCCACATTCTCCAAAATTTCAACTGGCTGGCCCTGATTAGATTGAGAAGACTCATCTTTCATGTTCGCAATTTCTTTCTCATCCCCCTCACTTGTCACTTAATTAAATAAGACTTGGTTAGAAAAGTCCTTCGGGTCATCTCCACTAGCTATTTCCTCCATTGTTGTCAAAAAGTTGTTTATTTCTTGATCTTTTGTCATACTTTCCTCAGAGCTCACCTTGAGTTCGTCATTAGTTCTTTGGGAAGACGATTCAACATTTGTCAGACCATTTTTTACTATACTTGTAGTCTTTGGCATCATTTTTTCATTTTCATGTGAAACAAGAGGTTTGTCAACTGCAGCTTGTAATTTCTGCAAGAAAAGAAAAGACAAAAAATTACACATACTGAAATGTAGAAACTATTTCCCTTTTTTTTCCCATCCCATTAGGTCAAGATGTCAAGACTTTCACCATTTTTCTCGCCTCCAACTAATACTAATCAGTAAGCTAAAATTCATTGTTTATTAAAACATGTAGCTTCTTTGTGCGAGTTCTTGAGCTAAGAGTTTTGTAGTGATAAACTAGTCTGAGCTGCTTGTAGTGCGTTGTTGCTTCTTTTGCCACTTGTTTTGGCATTTCAATCGTAACTGTTGCTATTACTGATAATGATGACCCATCACCATTATATCCATCATGTAGTCATGGAATCAAACATCACATAAATCAGCTATGAGCATTACATTGCAGATGTAGAGAATCATGTATAAAATCAAAGAGTTTCTTTTTTTTTGTGTTACTTCAACTTAGTTTTTACTTCTAAAAGTTTTTGTCATCCATCTTATGAGCACAATAGTAGTTGTTTGAATTTGTTATAGCCCTCGTTGTAAGCCTTTGGACAGGCTGCTTGTATAGCAAACAAGCAAGTTCTAGAACGTCAAAATCTCATGTTTTGTCAAAGAACTGTTGCTCTTCTTCATCACTGCACCATGAGAGAAAACGTAAATAAATCTAATCACCGACTTGTACTTATGGTAGCAAAATAAAAACGAACCAAACCTTCCTTAACTATAATTATGGCAGCATGAAAAAAACAAACCCACCCTGACCACCTATTATACTTATGATAACACCAAAAAATGGATAGCTATTGAATTCCTTTTATTGTCGATGCAATTAATAATTGTCACAATAATTCAAGGGCTATGAAAATAAGGCAACAAGAATTTATTTTTTATTGTGAAGGTGCTTGTGGCCATGTGGCGCTCTGAAACTTCACATTACGTTTTGAGCCCTCAGGCCTACCTCCACTAACTAAACTATGAAAAAAAATTGATCAAAATCAAGTATTTTCATTTGTTGCCCAATATGAACATGGTAGAGGTTGGCATGTGCACAACTAATGTGAGCATGATGACATTTTGTTTTATAAACAAAGTGCACGAGTAATGTGCTAGAACCTTGTTTGTAATAGTTATTACACATTTACTACTTATTAGTTCACTAAGAAACCAAACCCAACAATCCCATTGGCTTGAAAAGAAAATTATTTAGGCCTATACACAACCCTATTTAACTAAACATTAAAAATTATGATCCCTTTTTAGCATTTCCATTGGTCCTCTTAAATTCTCACAAATCTACCAAACCTTATTACACATTTAATTGCTAGTTTACTCAAGATAACTAAAAAATAATAATGCAGACCGCCAAATCTAGCAATTTCATTGGCTGTAACATTTTGTCTACACACCTAGGCACAAGTATATTCAGATATCCTACTTTTGTATAAATAATGCCAAAATTCTTACTATATATGCTAATGATTTATATGTTGGGGTTGGTTGTTAGATGTCATCCATTGAATAAAATGATTATAACATCACAATCATGTAGAGGGAAAATGTTTTAATAAATTCTATAAAAAATATTTTATCATTCAATATGTCAAAATGAGATTATTTTGACTAAGTCACATTGAAGGTGTTTTGTGGGTTAAAATGCCCCCTTGTGCATAGGTACATGGCATTGTTAAACTTTTGGATTCATATGAAGGTTTGATCAATGATGTGTGGAATGTCATGTTAATCTTCTCAAACAATTGAAGTTTGTATGTTTTTTTTCCCTGAACATTTTATCTATGGCATTGTTTAAAATGTTGAAATCGTGAATTTTTATGTAGTGTGGATTGTTTTATACAATACACCAAAGATGACAACACAATGGTGTTGGATTAGTACATAAATGGGTGGAACAATAAACATTTGTGAACTTTTTATAATTGATCCTAATCAAAAAGTCTTTCAATTGTGACCACTACTTTCTACAACATTACTATACAAACATGTCAATTCACCCCATTATTCACTAAATGGACAATGAGCCATGCACAAGTTTAAACAATATCATAACCCATAACATGTAGCAAGCTCATGATTGAAAAATCTATGTTTAAGGAAAATCGACCATTAATTAATTTCCAATATAATGAACAAAATGCAAAAAAGAACTCTTGTAAGCATGGAACACTAAGATCTTATATAATAAAATTGTAAATTGCAAAAAGAGTTGCAAATTCACTTTTAGAAGTAAAACATAATTTCATATAAGTCTAAATTAAAAAATGTAAATTTTGCAATGTAAATTCAAATGTGAGCCAAAATTAAGTAAATATTTTATACAATCCATTTAAAACATAATTAACTAAGTACCACTCATTATAATTAACACAATGTGGCTTTTGTTGTTGGCCCAAGTGTGAAATTACTACCCAACTAATTAAGTTTGAATTTGGAATTTTATTGTATTTCCAATGACATTGAAGATTATTCAAAATTCCATATATCATGCACCTTTAGGTCTAAAAATTATGAAATCACCTCCATAAAATCCTACTAGCTTAGTAGTTTTCCAACAATACCAAAAGCACATCTCAATTTGTCTAGGATTTTTAGTTTTAATTTTATTAAATTTTCAATGAATTGTTTTTTAATGTATTCAATAACTTTTGGATCATAGATTCAACCAATATGAATACCTTGGTGCACCCTTATTCATCAAGAACTTTCCAACATTACGAGGAACACAACAAGGAGCACTATGGTTTTGGAGATTTCAACATGAAAACAAAACAAACAAACAACCTTCCTTGATAAATAGATAGTGTGGCTTATATTTTTGACCCCAAGTGTGTGAAATTTGAAATTTATAGTTTTCATTTTGTTGATTTTTTTGAATTTCCAATGTTTAAAACTATTCAAAATTCAATATATTTTACACCTTTGGTATAAAAACTACAAAATCACATCCATTGAACCTAACTCATTGAGGGATTTCCAACAATACCAAGGTGCCCCAATCTCTTGATATACATATACATATATATAGGGTTTATATATATATGATTTTTTTGAATTTATTATTATTATTATTTTCTAATACTCAATAATTCTTGCATTGTAGGTTTGAATTAGTGTTGGGTAGTTCTTTGAATTTTTAAAGAATTGTTGGTTTGATTTTGAAAAAAATTCAAAATCAAAGGATTGTTAGTTTGGGTTTTCTGAAAAAAATTCAAAATCAAAGGATTGTTAGTTTGGGTTTTCTGAAAAAAATTCAAAATCAAAGAAACTTGGGTTCCAATTCTTTGGGTGAAAGCATGAATAAGTGAATTGTTTAAACTGTCACACTTGTAAACTTTTTGGATTACATACAAACATAAAATTTAAAGCCATATTCAAAATTAACACTGTTGTCATAGACTTTAATGGGAATCATCATAAATTTTTTGAATGAATTTAAAAAAGATTATGGACTTATAATGGACTTTTGAAATGACAACACTTTGTCTATGACACAAAAACAAATGAAAAATGTGAACTCAAAAAATATGTCAAAGTAGTGTCAAGATAAAAATTAAAAATTAAAACATCACCAAATGAAAAAATTATTAGTGAAATGCATTTAAACTTTCATAATATAAATATTTTAAAATTTTAAAAGTCTTAAATGACATGATTGTTTTAGATTTTATCATTGAGAGTCCATTTCACATTATAAATTTTAATCTTTTGCATGGATTTTTTGATCAATCATATGTTTAGAAATATTCATATGTTGGCTTGTTAATATTTATAATTAAAAACATAGGGGATAATTATAGGATTTATGGTTTGATAATTGTTAAATTTGCAAAACAAATCATTAGTGTTAGATTATGGACTTTCAAATGCCACTTTTGAAACACCTAACCACGCTTTTGCCCCTTTTTAAAAACTCAAAGAATTCATGGGTTTCATAAAAGAATTGGCAATGAATTCCTCGGTTAATTCTTTGACTTAAAAAAAACCACAATTATATACCAAAATCAATCATTTGAAAATTTTGAGAACTGACAAATAAGTGGATATATACCCAAGTTGATAATCGACATGTATCTATCCTTCATTTTAAGAATCACCCAACACCTAAGTTTAAATATTAAAAAATAACTTCAATGCACTTGGTTTCCAATGGTTCCAATGACACTATTTCTTTGTTCCCATGTGTTTCTCAAGCTATTTTTGATAGCCCTACATTTCATCCCATATCCTAATTTCATTGCCCAAAATTTTACCCTTGTAATTTATATATGGTAGCTACACCAAAGGAAAGGTTAGATAATTGATTTTGGGCATGTCCATAGTGTGATTGTTAATTTTGTCTATATATGGACAAGGTTTATATATTACTGTAAATAATATGAATGGTATGTGAAAAGGCTTGTGCCTATGGTTGAAAAAAAGGAAATGGGATTGTTAGAATGGGAGTTTTGAATTTTTTTAATAAATTACTCTAATTTGATACTTAAATTTGTAATAGAGATTCATAGGCTTGTGTTTAGGTGCAAAGGAAAATTTGATGACCAATGAGAACACTTTCAAATCAATTTCTTGAATGTTTAAAAAATTACCTTAATGAATTAATATTTACATGTTGCATGCAAATGACATACAATTTAGTGTTGAATGTGAAAAGTCATGAAAAACACATCTCCATTAGTTTTGGAGTTGGGATATGTAATTTGGAGTGAAGAGGAAGCACATTGAGACCATGTTAGGAAACATTGTTTGAAGTTGTGAGCATTAACAAGGTTAGGTTTTTTTTTCAACCTCCCTTTTACAAAGGATTGAAGCGAAGAAAAATTCCTTTCCTCTTTAACAATTCATAGAGAAATTTTAATTGATGTGCATTTTGTTGGTTATATACAAGTCATTAAAGCACAAGGTCCAACACAAAAGTAAGAAGACCAAATGAATTCCATGGTGAGCACATGGCCCAACATAAAGGCAAGAACAACAATGAAATTGCATTAGCACAAGGCTTTGAATGAAGGCAAAAAGACAATGATGAACACCACAATGAGCCCAAGGCCCGACATGAAAGCAAGAAGACAAGATAAGGACCACAACAAGTGCAAGGCCTAATACAAAGACAAGAAAACAATGATGAACACACAAGGTTTAACACAAAAGCAAGAACACAATTTAAGCTCCATGGTGAGCACAACTCCCAACAAGAAGGTAAGAAAAGATGACCACCATGGTGAATATAGGGTGATGAAAGGTAGGTTGAGAGGAGAGGAAGAGATTGATGCTTTGTTGTGGTGCAATTTGATGACACCTACAAATTTTGACAATGGCGACAATCATTTTCTCATGAGGAGAGATGTGCTTCATGAGTTTCCAAGATAATCAAATATTGTGCTCCTTTATATTATCAAACATGCCTTTGTTTAAATTTTTTTTAGTAGGCCAATCAAAGAGGATGATCACAAAAAAAAACATTTTGGATGCACCCCACCCACAACTAATTAATACAACTAGAAGCATAAAGTATGCAAGATGGCCAAATAGCGTATAAGGAGGGGAAGATTACACGAAAATTTTCCCCAAAAAGTGATTTTCACGTTTTCCCTTTGCCTTCTTGCCCTTAAACATATTAATTTATTGAGAATTAGTTTTCATCAATTAAAGTGTGTCCACCTTGAAATACATGTTCAATTAACTTTTCCACCCACTTAGCACCAAACAATGTGTTAATTTACTTCGTTCACTACATTTTTTGGAACATGTCATTATTATTGAGTTCTTCCCATGTATTAACCTTTTGTAGTTCAAGAGACCTTTGTAACCTAAAACAATGTTAAACATTTTTTGTGGATGAACATGGATGGAAGTGGGAACCTTAAGTTGGTTGGGTGGCAAATGATGCCAAATTGCAAAACACTTATGTTTTGTTAGGAATTGAGGACGTCGAAAGTCTAATTTTTTGTTTTCTTTTTTGCATTTGGCTTTGTTTTGTTGTTTTGCAGGTTACTATGTTTGATATTGTTCTTCAATCTAACAACTTAAGTGAACTAGTTTTAGAGATGGAGCGGAATCCTTGTTGTTCGGTTGATAGTCTTTATGGTGAGTGTGAGTCACGATTCTTGGAGATGAGTAACACTATTGTTTCTAGGGAATGGGAGGATGAGATCAAGGACGGACTATATGAAGCAAGGTGAGGAGGACGAAAGGTAGGCATTCTTGGGGGAAAAAACTAAGTTCCAATCTTCAAATTGTGAAGTTGCTAAGTTTTTGAGTAGGAATAGTGAGTAGTTGGGGATGAATGCCCTTTGGAGGTTCTCCTTCTCTTTAATTTGTTGCATGTGTTCTATTGTGCCATGAGTATCAAAAGGAGATTAAGAGGTTTAGAGTCTGTGGTTAAGGACCAATTCAAGGGAATGGATGAAAAAGTCTAGTGATTTCAGGAGTGGTTGTGATGGTAGCCATCATTCTGTTTTTGGGTTTTGGGACCTCAAAGTGAAATTGTTATATGGTTTGTTTTTACCTATGTTGTAGTGGGAGCTTTGGGGATTGAGGAACAAATGGGCACTTTAAGGTTTAGATGAAGGGTTTTCATAATCACTAGCACTATTCTTAGTCTCTGTCCAACTTCTAAATGGGAATGATATGCTGATGAAGGGATAACATTTGTGGGGTTTTGTTGTTGAATGATGAGTTGTCACACTCATTCATAACCAACTCATTCATAACCAATTGGCTTTATGAGAGGAAATCAAGAGGGGTCTGATCCCTTGAGGTCTTTGATTTTGAACTGGGAAGTTTTTCAAGTAAAAGGATCTTAAATTTAATTTAAGACAAACACTTGGTGTAACTTCATTTCTGTTCCTTAGAAATATTTAGCAAAACTTGGTGAATCTACATAGAATCTATTAGGGAGTGCCATGACATAATCATTTCCCCCTTCTTTTTTGGTGACACCTTCGCCATTAGGGTAACATGTGAAAAAATTTCCCATTAGTTTGTGTTAGTCTAGTTCCTTGATTACATTTTTTGGAGCATGTCATTACGAGTGAGTTCCCATGTATCAACCTTTTGTAGTTCAAAAGACCTTCACCATTAGGGTAACATGTGAAAAGCTTTCCCATTAGTTTGGACTAACACCTTATGACCTGGCCTTCGAACACAACACCTTTTGGAGTGTTGTTGTGTGTCAAATGTCCTATATGTTAGCTCTCAAGTCTCGCATACTTCTTGTCTAGTTTGTGGTACTAAACTAACCACAAAAAAACCTGGACCCACATAACCTATAGGTATACATGTTTGGCAATGTAAAGTTTTCCTTGTCTTTGGTTCTAAGTGTTTTTTATGTGTTTCCATTTCCATATTGAATAATGTCAATTGGGGGCCTAAAGGACCATGGCTTACCTTTTTAGGTGGTTGTCCAATTGGTTGTAGGATATGATATTCTAAGGGTTCATTGGTTAATGAATAAATTCCTTCCCTTCGTTGGGGAGGGGGGTGTCTGAAGAAGTAGGCATCAAGCCATGCATTTGCATGTAACCTTTGAAAAAGAAAAAGAGAAATGGCCTAAAGCATCATGTTGCGGCTTGTAAACTCTTGTCTAATGCAGTGATTATGTTCCGAACAAACCCAACAGATGGGATTTTTACATGATATTTTTCTTCCTGATGAAAATGGTGGTTTCATGGGCTAATTTAAAAAGTGGTTACATACATTCACACTTTTTTGCCACAACACCTGTTCAAAAGGACCAAACTGGAGACCAAAAGTGTCTTCATCTCTCCTGTCACCATAATTTTATATTCTTGGGATGCAGGTTTGAAGTAAAAATTTCCCCAAAGGCTTTATGACGTGTTGAGCAATTTATGATGCTTTATCATGGTTTGAGTCCACTATTTAATGGTGCTTCCGAAGGACCTTCGGCCTTACCTTCCATCTTACCTTCCTAGCCAATGCTGGGCATGTATAAAGGAAATTTCAAATTTGGTAGAATTTAGCTTTAAATTTGAGGGACCTTACAAAAGTGGAAGTTCCCAAAAAAAATATCTTCCACATTTGTAAGGTCCCTCAAATATGAAAAGTTCTATACAAAGGGTACCTATGCGAACACCTTTCGGGCTCTTCCTGGATTCTGGGGCCCAGCCTAGCCCGAGGCTAGGCCTTCATATCCAGGAAGAGCAGAAAAAGCTGTTCCTTACGCTAAAAGCTTACCCTAAGATCTGTTTCGCCATAAAATAATCTCTTACATATTTTGAAATGAAATTTTGTGAAAATATGAAGACGAGGTATTGAAAACCATCATAATTATTGTAGGGAAATTTTTAAAAAATAAATTCACTACTCATATTCATGGTTGACTACTCTACATTGTTGAAAAAGTAACAATTTCAAAAATTTAAAAACTAATTAATTTTTTGAAAAAATTCATTATTTGTTTGGTTACTATGGAAGCTGACCTTACTTAGCCTTAGTCACAATTGTAAACATCTTATTGTAAGGACCTTCCACCTTACCTTCCACCTTACCTTCCTAGTGAATACTAAGTAGTCACAATTGTAAACATCTTATTGTAATGACCTTCCACCTTACCTTCCACCTTACCTTCCTAGCGAATACTAGGTAGTCACAATTGTAAACATCTTATTGTAAGGATCTTCCACCTTACCTTCCACCTTACCTTCCTAGCGAATACTAGGTAATCACAATTGTGAGTACCCTATTGTACTCTTGTAGTTTGGAACTTGATTGGTCTGTGTAGTGTGTTCCTTTACCATCCACTCTGTGCCTTGGTCCACTGCAGAGTGCCAACGATAATGTAAAGGGTATGAGTGCTTAATAGGTGGCCATCAACGATTTGGTGGTTAAGGTTCATGAACTCAAGGTAGCCCTAGTGTGGGGCGGAGGTAACGAGCCTTTCCAAGTGTACCCCCACATTTTAATTTTTGCGAATGAGATGGCCTTATGAGGAGGTGGAATGGCCATCTGTTCCACAGATATCCATTCCACCTTATCAAGGCTCTCATAGGCCTTCCCCAGTGTTAAGTTTTCAACAATGATGGGATCTTACGAGGTCAAATGAGTGTTTTCTTCACAAATGTCCATTTGGCCAATATAGTTGGAAAATCACACTAGAAGTACATACCTATTCCATACATATTGGACCAACCTTTTGAGGCTTTGTTTTTGGTGCTGTAAAGCACTGCCTGGATTTTTCCTTTGTATTTTCAGCTCCCTTACCTGCCTGAAGAAACCTGTTTTCAGCAAGCAGGATCTTCTGGGGTGGAAGGTACCAGCCAGGAGGTACCAGCCAGCCTGTCACTATTTCTAAAACCTGAAAAACTCCCAGCTCTGCTTTACATAGGAAAATGACCTGACTAAAGGCCTTTCCATGGTTTTCGACTTGTTCCCTTGACCTACCGGCCGTGATCGATATGCCCTACCTCTTCTTGATAACTCTCAGATAGAAATCAGGGTTATCAAGAGATCGCTGGCCCAGGCACAGATCTCAAATGACTGCAGGGCTTGTACTCAGGCCCTTCTCCTAGACAGATTATATAACTAAATTCTTGAAAGTATATTATAAAGTATGATGTTTTGTGGCGCATCGTCCTGGGCCCTTTTCTTCTATCAATTGGGTTGGAATGCCATTTGGCACAAATTAAAGTGTGGTTTGACAAAAAAGTTCAAAATGAAGTTATGATTTTTGCAGGATGATGATTTTTTTTAATGTGTCCTGTTGGATTGTAGGTTTCCTAAGTCAATGAGAATCTCATGTGCAAATGCATGTCAAAGTTATGCTTGACTTTGTCGTGCTAAAAGATTAAGTTTTTTTAAGGGATGAAATGGTTGTCCCTCTTCTAACTCGATGAACATTTCCATCTTTTCGAAAACGAGGATTCCATTTTATGCTCCGTTTAACTCATAGTCAATTTTCCACTCAAAGATTGGACGGGGCTGGGAAAAGGATGATGATTTCAATAATATAACATGCACCTGCCCGATTTGTATTAAAACTCTCTACCCATATTCACATTCTTTCAGGAAAAAAAATTAAAATAACAATCTTGCAATGGTTGCTTTGGGAAGATCTATGTTGATCAACGGTTCAGATGTCAGCAATGAGATCTGATGTACCACAATAGTCCACACCAGCTGAGTAGTGTGTACTGGAATGGGCTCAACCTAGCCCGTTCTGGGCTCAACCCTTGGCTTAGCCACCACAAGGGGGGCAGCCAAGGGACATTATTTGAAGGCATTAGCTTCTCAAAACCCTATTACTCACAATTTGCATGTCATTTCGTCCACGATTAGTTCCACTTTCATCCACGTGATGAGTTCCATTTGCAATACCTTAGTACCTTGGCAACTTCAACACTTGTCCGTTGAATAATTTATTAATTTATTAATTTTCATTATTAAAGGAATATTCCATAGTTTCCTCACAAAATTTTTTTCCTTGAATTTCTGAAAAGGGTATAATTAGTGTTGGAGATGCCAAGGTACTATGGTAATCAAGTTTCTTAACCATTAGGTGGGACTCAATTTCAAGTCTTTGTTTTGGCTACATGCCCAGCTTTCATCACTGATTTAAAAAATTTTATTTTTCTATTTTTGGCATAAATGAATCATCTTGTTATTTCAGGTCAGCTCCTCTAAGCCAAGCCTTGTGGGCCTGGGAAAAAGACAAAAAGAAAGAAAATGGAAAAAGGGGAAAGAAATTAAAAAAAAAAAAAGACTTCTGCTGCCAAGTAAGCCTCCCCAAAATGCCTAACTAAACCAATGCCTTGAGTTACGAAGGTGGCTACAAGTTTTCAAAGCTGCCCTGTTGGGGGCAGTTTGCAGCTTCTTCTGCCCAGTGACCCAACCGAACAATGAGTCCAAATGGATGAAAGATGTAGAAAATCCATCTGGTCACAAAAATAAATAAAATTGAAGAATATCAAATTTCCCTTATTTCCGTCCACATAGGTACATGTTCAGACTTCAGACCTTTGGATGACGTCATCTGTGATGTGCCCATTTTGAAAAACTTGGCCCTAATTAATTGGGTCCCGAACCCAAGGGCCGATTGACTCCAAAAGGCCACGTAAGCCTAGGCCAACCCAGAGGACAAAACCACCACTACCAAATTCCAATCCGACATGTCACGGAGTTCATAGGCACTGAAAATTCCAGGCGGAATCGACGGGCAATCGTGGCACGAGGATTCAGCACTATAGCCTTTTTTTTTCTAGGAATTGGCGAGATTTCAGCAAAAAAGCGAAACTCAAAATTAAAAATTCGAAAATTAAGTGATTTTGGAGGTTTTCAATAACCAGAAGTGAGCGAAAAAGGGGAAAAATCGCCAGATTATTAAATTTGGTTTTCAGTGTGTAGCCAAAAATATTGAAGGGGTTTGAACCCTAAACTGTAAACCCTATTAATGGTTTGTACTTCATATCTGATTTATAGCCAGATTTGGCTAAATTTTCCTAGGGATGATCGCCACTTTTTCGACATGTTGCTACGGAAGATCACCACTTTGGCTACCAAAAAAAATTCCTAAAAAGAAAAAAACTCTGCTCTTCGGATTCCGGAGTCGTCGGAACCGCTTGTGTATTCCACGATCTGAATGTGCACCCCGGAAACTACATACGTAATGCTCCACCCCGTTTCGCAGGAAATGGGCGGAATGTCACGTACCTATACAAGGACCGGCTCCTCTTCGACTTCTCCAGTTCTTCCTCGCACTGTCTGTGGCTGTCGGAGCAAGGACGCATCGTGCTCGGAAAAAACTGTTCAAGAAAGATTGCATGGTGTTCTGGTTTGTGCGCAATTTTCGTGCTTGAAGAGTGGTGGTTTGTTGGGAATTGAATTGACGAGTTTTGGTGAATTGTAGAGATTGCAGCATCGCTTTCTTATTCAGCTGCTTTCTTTTGTTTTCTCTGGAGCCTTGCTGGTACAATTCACTACTATTGTGGTGAATTGAATGCTCAGAGTTGATCCCCAATTTTTTGATCAAGAAAAGGGATCAATAGCAGCTAATTGCAGAGAGCTTGGAGGAATTTCGTTTTGAGATAGAACAATTTTGTTGTTGGAGAAAGTGGATCTCGCGAGAGAGAGAGAGAGAGAGAGAGAGAGAGAGAGAGAGAGAGATAGAGTACGTTGTTGTTGAAGGAGCTGGTAGAAAGAAGAATACACTTGTTTTGAGAGAGAAGAGGAGCTCTCGGACCGATATATAAATGGCGCAAGCAGTAGTGCCGGAGGGGGATCCATGGTTCGAGAGAAAGCACGGCGGGTCGAGCATATGGCACGACACTGGCGAGGGGCGGGTAGCGTTCAGGCGATCTAGCACTGAAACCGAGGAAGACGACCAAGAAGCGCTGAAATGGGCTGCTCTGGAGAAGCTACCCACCTACAACAGATTCCATACTGCAATTCTCCAGGAGTCGCCTTCCAAGCAAGGCAGCACGGACCCGACCGTGCCTGTGGATGTCAGAAAGTTAGGACAAAGACAACGCCAGAATCTCGTGGAGAAGGCTCTTGCGACTGACGAACAGGACAATGAGCGTCTCCTTAACCGTATCAGACAACGTCTTCAACGGTAAGACTCAAGAATTTTTTATTGCATCAAATCTTTGAGCTTTCAAACTAGTAAGATACGGTGAATTCAACATAAATCTGACTAGCTTCAATGGAGTCATACTTGCTTGCAAGCTGCAGTGTTCTTCTCAAGTTTTTGTTATTGTTCTCTCCAGAGTCCCTAGTGTGCTCAGACAGACGTCAAAAACCTTTGAAAACCTTGCCTTGTACTAGAAGTGGGCACCTCGAGAATCTCCGGACCCATGATGTCAATCTGGCTGTGTGCGCATCATGGAAATTTTGGTTTGTTGTGTGCAGGGTTGGTGTACAGCAGCCTACAGTTGAGGTTCGATTCCAAAATTTGTCTGTCAATGCTGAAGTCTATGTGGGAACCCGTGCATTGCCAACAATCCTCAACTTCTACCGAAACATTGTGGAGGTGAATTTTGCATTCTAAGACTGTTTGTGCTAAATTTTCTTCTGTTACAAGTTTGTAGCTTCGAGCCCCTCTGAGAGAGCTGAAAATTTAGTCAGCTTCAAACCAGGTCATGATCATATGTGAAACTTGTTCATGCTCAAGATTCATTGAGCTCAGGATTATTATGTATTTTTTATGAATAACATTTCTGTTGTCCATGCTGCAGGGTCTCTTGGCAAAATTGAAGCTTTTGCCACAAAAGAAGCGAGAGTTCCCTATTTTGCATGATGTCAGTGGTGTTATTCGACCTGGAAGGCAAGTTTCCAAAACCTCATGTTTGATGTTCACCAAGCCATTTTAATTGCCTTCTTGGAACTCTGCAATGTTTTTGAAGTTGGTGCAGGATTGAGATCTTGTTGCTGGATTGCTTAGAGCTCTCTTGCAGCTTACGTTTTATCATTCATGATGCACAGTGGATTCTAGCAGCACATGTATGACAACAAATTATTTGACATCAAGTTTTCTGAAAAGTCTCTGTTGCTTGCATGTTGGAACATGCCAGGATGACTTTGCTGCTTGGCCCTCCAGGTGCAGGCAAATCCACCCTTCTGCTTGCTTTGGCTGGCAAGCTTGATGCAGATCTGGAGGTGAAATCCATTACTCCTGTCTCTGGCTTTTGGAAGGGGAATTGGTGACACCTCGACACTGGACAGTTTCTAAATGAAACAAGGAACTAGTTTTATTGTTTTGATTGTTTGCCAGATCGAGCCATTGATTACCCAAACAAAGTTTCTTCAAGACTAGATCGTAAAATTGCTTTCCAGTCGAGGTCCACAGCTGAGTTCATGAGTGGAGTATCAGATTGATGATTTTAACATTGAATTTGTCATAGTGGATGCATAAATTAGAAGGTGCCAAGTTTCTTGTCAGATCAAATATTATTTCAGTATTTATTACAAGTTCATAAATTATTCGGTTTTGGTGGACTTTGGTGTTGTAGAGCACAGGAACAATCACCTACAATGGTCATTCACTCAATGAGTTTGTGCCTCAAAGGACATCTGCATACATCAGTCAATTTGATAACCATATTGGAGAGCTTACTGTACGTGAGACCTTTGATTTTGCAGCTCGATGCCAAGGAGCGGGTTACAGACCTGGTATGTGTGTCTGTATCCCTGCTTCAAGTGGTGGTTAATATTACTTCAACTTGTGTCCTGAGATTGTCAACATTTTTGGCCGGTTTGTGTTTTATGTAATGGAGTTCTTAAAATAGCAATTGTTCTTGCTGATTTCTTCTTTCACAGATCTTCTGAGAGAGCTTGCTAAGAGGGAAAAGGAGCAAAATATTCACCCAGATCCAGACATTGATGCCTACATGAAGGTGGGTTGTGCATAATTCTTTCAGCACAAAAATGCTCAATGTGGTGTTATCAGCAATGTCATCAGAGGAGTGCATTATAGAATATTCTGTTCATGAAAGCTTGGAAATCATCTTGGTGGAGTGTACAAGAATCTTCTGTTCACAAAAAATTATAATATTAGGTTCTGTTTCTGACTGATCTCCTTTTGTATGTGTATTCTAGGCAACAGCAGTACAAGGAGAAAAGCACAGTCTCATTACAGACTACCTAATGAAAATCCTTGGCCTTGACATCTGTGCTGATACAGTTGTGGGCAGTGAGATGCTTCGTGGCATTTCAGGGGGACAGAGGAAACGTGTAACCACAGGTGAATTCTTTGCCTCCAGATCTTGTAAAACATTTGTAGATAAGTAGGAGACTCAGTTGCGGTGAAGACTGAAGTTTGACCTAATTACATTTATGAGATCCATATAAATCCTCATATTGTAAATAGTGGAATTGATGTTTGATGTGTGCCAACAAATCTGATATGTTTATGCTTAAGATTATACAATGTTTCATTTCATTATCATCCCAATTATGTTCTTGATCTTCAATAGGTGAAATGGTTGCTGGTGCAAAGAAGACATTGTTCATGGATGAAATTTCAACGGGTTTGGATAGTTCAACAACATATCAGATTGTCAAGTGTACTCGCAACGTTGTGCATTTGTTGGATGGAACGGTGTTGATGGCTCTTCTTCAGCCTGCCCCTGAGACTTTTGAGTTATTTGATGATATTCTACTCTTATCTGAGGGCCATGTTGTTTACCTGGGACCATGTGAAAGGATTTTGGAGTTTTTCGAGAGTCTGGGTTTCAAACTTCCACCGCGCAAAGGCATTGCAGACTTCCTTCAAGAGGTAGGCTCAGTGTGGTTTTCTGCAATTCGTTTTGAGCTCAGCAAATTCTGGTCCCATCATAGTTTCTGAAAACCTATGCCATGTCTTCGCACTTCATCAACTGGCATTTTGCTCTGTAGCTGATGAGCAGCATCCAGGTCAATGAAGTGTGCTCAAGATTCTTTTTGGGGGCTGGACGTTCCATGAGGCTGCTGTTGAGAGACTTTGTGTTTGTCATGAATCTCATGGTGCAAGTGCAAGTTGGGCAGGTGACATCAAAGAAGGATCAGGAACAGTATTGGGCTGACAACAAGCATCCTTATCGGTATATCCCTGTGACTACAATGGTGGAATCTTTCAAGGAATTTGAGGTTGGACGGGAGCTTTCAGCTGACCTAAGTACACCTTTTGACAAGAGTGCTAGCCATCCTGCAGCTCTTGTCCGCACGAAGTATGCTTTATCTAAGTGGGAGCTCTTCAAAGCCTGCACTGCTAGGGAGATGTTGCTGATCAAACGCAATCGATTCCTATATATCTTCCGTACTTGTCAGGTAGGTGGGTTTAAGATCCAAGCTACCTGGCTTTAGTAATAATGACTCTGACATGGGTTTGCAGCACAGATTGAAATCTTATTTCACAAAATCTCTGTCTCTCTTGGTGACATGCTTGTCAATTTGCTGCTTGTAAGACCCTTAGTTAGACTGCTTGAGGTGGGCTAGTTGGATGCTGTGTTCTTGACAGCTCAGATTCATTTGTCCAAGCAGCAAAATTAATTTTTGGGTTTCAATTATACAGGTAGGGTTTATGGCAATTATAACTGCCACAGTATTCTTCCGGACAAGATTGCATCCAACAAATCAGATTTATGGTTCTCTGTACTTGGGTGCACTTTTCTATTCACTGATACACATGATGTTCAATGGTTTGTCTGAGATATCAATGACGGTGGCTCGACTTCCTGTTCTCTACAAGCAACGTGATAATATGTTCTATCCTAGCTGGGCATTCACAGTTCCAAGCTGGCTGTTGAGACTTCCATATTCAATTGCTGAGTCAATCATTTGGTCCAGCATTGTTTATTATGTGATTGGTTTTGCTTATGAGCCTGGCAGGTGAGGTAGTGTTCTCTCCCCCCCCCCCAGTTGTGTGGTCTAGTTTGGTCTGGACATAGATTCAAGGCTTCTACTGCACAGCAGCTATTGAAGTGAATTAATATACAAATCTCATTTCGTCAATTGTTGCAGGTTCTTCCGGTACATTCTTGTGCTATTTTTGCTACATCAGATGGGAATTGCACTTTTCCGGATGATTGGGGCCCTTTCACGGAACATGGTCATTGCTAACACGTTTGGTTACTTTGCAGTTTTGGTTGTGTTCATACTCGGTGGTTTCATCCTTGCTAGACGTAAGAAATGCATAGCCCTTCTCATTGTCTTCTCCACTCATTGACAGATGCATTTCTTGGAGGTAGACTTGATATAGCAAAGCATTGATTGGCATGCTTCTTCATCACATTGGATAAAATTGGGGAGAAAGTCTGTGGGATTTGGACTAAGGAGGAGGCAGGTCTCGGTTTCGGTTGCCAAATTCATGTAGAGAAGATGTTAGGTTGATCAAACCAAGTTAGCTACTTTGCAGAATGTGCTTGATTCCGTGACTCATTTGCAGCAAATTTGGTGATGCAGCGGATATACATCCGTGGTGGATATGGGGCTATTGGATATCACCTCTCACGTATGCTCAAAATGCCATTGCTGTAAACGAGTTTCTTGCCCCCAGATGGAAGGCAGTATGTCTTTGAGAACCCCTTCTTCAGTTGTAAAATCCATTGCAAAGAATGCTTCCATGATGGCTGTCGCACATATTGTTGTCATAGTCTAGGAGGAGTGCTTGGTGTGAATTGATGGACAAAAAAATTGCTGGAATTCACTTTGCAGAATGCATTGGGCAACACCATACTTAAATCAAGAGGGCTTTTCACGAGGGGATACTGGTACTGGATCGGTGTTGCTGCACTCATTGGCTACATGTTGCTCTTCAATTTTATTATGACCTTTGCTTTGCAATATTTTCCACGTAAGTGTTCTTCACTTGACTTAAGACATTATGTTTTGTGTGATCAAGCTCTCCACATGTTTTGATTGCTCATGATTATTTTTTCCATCATCTGGAGCTTTGTCATAGGCAGGAACTTTGGAGATTTGTTGTTCACAATGAGGGTTTGTACTTTGTTTGATCAGCCCTGGGCAAGCCACAAGCATTAGTACCAGAAGAAGTTCTGATGGAAAAAGTGGAGAATCGAGCTGCTGTTTCAAATAGGGAGAAAAGCATTTCGTCATCATCATCATCTTCTGCTGTGCAGAATGGAGTTGGAGCAGGTACACAATCAGCAGTAATAGTTTTTGGTCATTGCAGTAGGCTGTACTCATAGAAAGTCTGTGCTTTCTCTCACCTTGCTGTTATAGACCTTGTACCCCTATACCTCAGATAAAGCTAGAGAGGTTTGAGGAAGAGTAATGGGGTAATGAGAGGGCAACAGAATGATGAACACTACCCTAGTTGGGGCCCGGGAGTTGGGGTGGGCGATGACTTTGGTAGTAATGGCTTACCATTGATGATCAATGTTCGGTACAAGTTTGTGTTTCTTGGAGCCTGTATAATGTGGTTATCAGTTTGGTGCTGAGTTTTGAATGTGTTTGTTGGCTTTTAGATGGAATTCAAATGGGAGTTGTTCCATCGTGGAGGCACAATGATGTGCAAGAAACATCTGTCGATGTTGATGATGTCCAACAGGAGGGTGAGATCCAGGCACAGAAGGGCATGATCTTGCCCTTTGAGCCACTGTCATTGACATTCCACAATGTTTGCTACTATGTTGATATGCCTAAGGTAAGAGTCTTTTGACTGAATCACATTGAATGCAGAGCTCATGAATGCATTGTAGATTCTTGGAACTACATTTCATACATGTTGCTTGAGTACCAGTAACATCATTTCACTCTTTCAGAGTGCTCTCAAGAAGCCAGACCTGTGGAAAATCAGGCCTCTTTGGAACTGTAGCAAAGCATAGGAATCTGGAACTGGCAATATTGTTTTCACATGATTTCTTAGTTGCTAATATACAGCATCTATTGTGGCACCCTTGCAGGCAATGAAGGGGGAGGGTGTGACATCTGACAAGCTGCAGCTTCTGCGCAATATTAGTGGTGCATTCAGGCCGGGTGTGCTTACAGCATTAGTGGGAGTCAGTGGAGCAGGGAAAACCACATTGATGGATGTTCTTGCTGGAAGGAAGACTGGTGGATACATTGAAGGGGATATCAGGGTTTCAGGATATCCCAAAAAACAGGAAACATTTGCACGCATCTCAGGTTATGTTGAGCAGACTGACATTCATTCTCCACAAGTTACAGTTGAAGAGTCTTTAAGATATTCCTCCTGGCTGCGGCTCCCGAAGGAAGTTGATCGTGCAACTCGGGAGGTAAGACTTGTGAAGATTTCATGTCTGTTTTCCTGAAATTACAATTCTTAATGATGTATATTCTAGTTCAATCTTGCATATGAGCTTATGCAAACATAATCAAAGTATATTGCAATGCTGTACTTGAGATATGCATACTTTGAATGGTTTTTGAACTCACTGTATTGAATTTTTTTTGTAGACTTTTGTGAATGAGGTTATGGACCTGGTGGAGCTCACGACTTTGAGGAAAGCTTTAGTTGGACTTCCTGGCAGAACTGGGCTGTCGACAGAGCAGAGGAAGCGACTCACAATCGCTGTAGAACTGGTGGCCAATCCTTCGATTATATTCATGGATGAGCCTACATCAGGACTGGATGCTCGAGCTGCAGCAATTGTCATGCGTACTGTCCGAAATACTGTGGATATGGGGAGGACTGTGGTTTGCACTATACATCAGCCAAGCATCGACGTCTTTGAGGCTTTTGATGAGGTTTGCAATGATCCTCAATTTCAATAATTTTTGCTACATTTGCTTGAGACAATTTGTCCTGTGAAGATAGATGTCAATGCTGAACCCTCAAGTTTCTGAGTTCTTTGACCATGCAATCCTTCTCTCTTTTTCTGATTCCTTTGTCCAGGCCATCCCTCTCTCTTTTCTGAGTGCTTTCTCCAGGCAATTGTTGCTGATTAGTGAGAACTAGGATAGTACTAGGATTTACTGTTGTGGTGATTTGAGAGCCTGACTTTGTTGCACTGCTTGTGAAATTTCTTTGTTCTTTAAAGATTGATATCCATGCCATGCAGCTTCTGCTAATGAAACGCGGGGGGGAAATGATCTATGCTGGTCTGCTTGGGCTCCGATCAAAATACTTGGTTGATTATTTTCAGGTACAATATTTCACATCATCTATACGGACTTGTTGCTTTGTCTTCAACAACGGACCACACAACATTATATTCTGGAGGATCAATGCATACATTTTGCTGTTGAATTTGTAGTCTTAGATTAGTTGTTGATTCTCATTTCCAAGAGTGAAAATGAGTGAGGTTGTGGATGGTTATCCATCATCATGAGCAGGCAATTGATGGTGTTCCACCCATAAGAGAAGGATATAATCCAGCGACATGGATGCTGGAGGTCACTACACCAGCAGCAGAGATCAGAATTGGCCATGACTTTGCTGACATTTACAGAAATTCAGACTTGTACCAGTAAGTCTTGCAGAATCTCTTGCAACACAGAATCTTACATGCCTTGTAGATCAGGTGAATTTGCCATGAAGAGCACCACCACTGGAGAATCTAGTGATACAAAGATTTTAACTATTCAGCTCCAATGAAAGCTTTTTCAGTCTACAATGTTGATGCAATAGAACACATTATTGTTTTGATAATTGCAGGAGAACGGAGGCTGTGATCAAGGAATTGAGTGTCCCAGCGCCCGGGTCACATGACCTGGAATTTTCTTCTCAGTTTTCTCGAAGTTTCCTGACTCAAGTCCAGGCAGCATTGTGGAAACAAGAGGTGTCATACTGGCGGAACCCATATTACAATGCTGTTCGCTTTTTCTTCAGCACAGTTTGTGCATTGATTTTTGGGACAGCTTTTTGGAACCTTGGCTCCAAAAGGTAATTTAGGAAGTAGTCTTCCCTAACACCTGTAGCCGATTCAAGGTTTTCCTTGAGCTTGTATTATCTGTTGGCAAATTCTTCATGTTGAAAAAAGGCTGAAACATTGGTATAGGGTTTCCCACTGTATATTCTGTCTTCTTGATTCTATGGTTTTCATGCCATGATCAAGTCTTGTTTTCTCACCCCACATTTCAAGATTCCAGAAGGGATTGTTTTCACTTCCGTCTTTCCAAAGCTACGTAGGGCTGTGCTATAGGTTTGCTGTGGCTTTCATGCTGAATTTTTGTGGCTCAATTCATGAAAACAGGGGAACACAACAGGATATATTCAATGTGATGGGAGCATTGTATGCTACTGTGATCTTCTTGGGGATAACAAATGCATCCACTGTGCAACCTATAGTGGCAGTGGAGAGATCAGTTTTCTACAGAGAGAGAGCAGCTGGCATGTATGCCCCTATGCCTTATGCAATTGCTCAGGTATGAACAAAAGTTCAGACACTCAAGTTACTTATAACAGTGTCGTTGTTATGAAGGTGCACTGGGACACCATGACAATGTCTTCAGCTCACAATCTGAAGATGAAACCCATGCACTTTCAAATGTTTGCATCAAGTACATGATGTGTGCACATTGTGCTCACAGTAACTTGTCCATGTGGGTTTTGATTCTTGGTTATGTTGATCACATTCATGCTTGTTTCTTAGGAATTATTTTGTGATCATTGACCAGACTTCCTCTACCGTGCAGGGTCTTGTAGAGATTCCATACATTTTGGCTCAGGCAATCATTTACTCGACTATCACATATGCAATGATCAACTTTCAATGGACTGCAGGTATCTCCACTCCACCAAAAGTTGTCCTTGTGATTTGTTTAGGGTAGTAGTACATGTCTATGAGCACATACTTGAAATGTTAATATTCAGTTTGAGACTTGTGTAGGATTCAAGACTGAATATTGCAAAGTAGAGAGATCACATGTGCTTCTGAGAGACTGAAGCAGCAGTGTTGATTTAATTCTATTTTTCTCTGCCTAAAGGAAAAGAAAATGTTTAACTATCAATGCACTTTCCAGATGATACAATCAGGATTGTTACAAGTAAAAAAACTTGTGCTGTGGTTGGGGTGTGGTTGCAGCTAAGTTTTTCTGGTATCTGCTGTTCATGTTCTTGACTTTCTGTTACTTTGCTTTCTATGGCATGATGGCTATTGGACTAACGCCATCACAGCAATTGGCAGCAATAATATCATCTTTTTTCTATTCACTTTGGAACCTCTTCTGTGGTTTCCTCATCCCTGTGACTGTAAGTGCACATACCTGTTTGTGGTATACTAAACCCTGAGCGTGTTTTTCATGTGTTTGATGAATTCTTCAGAAGGTTCAGTTTTTTTTTTACAATTAATTTTGTTTAATCAACTGCAAACTGCAGTTTTCAAACTGAGCATTACATCCTGGAACACATAATGGATTTTGGAAAGTCTTACTACTTGGGTTTGTGTGAAACTTGGCAGAGGATACCTCCATGGTGGAAATGGTATTACTATCTCAGTCCAATGGCATGGACTCTGTATGGTTTAGTGGCATCTCAATTGGGTGATATAACTACAAATATCAGTGCACCGGGCTTTGGTCAAACAGCTGTCCAAGGTTACTTACACTCGTATTTCAATTACAAACACTCAATGGTGGGTGTATGTGCAGCTGTGTTGATTGGCTTTGCCTGCCTGTTCTGGCTGGTATTTGCATTGACAATCAGGTTCCTCAACTTCCAGAAACGGTAGTGGATGTTTGTTGGACTTCTGTTGTAGCTACCTATGTCTGAAGGAAGCATGACATTGGAGTGTTTCAGACATAAGGCTTTAGATCAATCTTGGTATTTTGTGGGTACCCTGCATTTTGGAGGGTATTATTTTGCTAGTTAAATTGGATGAATGTTTATATCTATCCTTAGTTAATTAGAAACATGATCAATTTTGACAATTGATGATTATGTAAACTATTTTGTGAATGAAAACCTCCTTTCATTTTGTCTGCAAATGTCTTTGTTTGTTTTATAAATGTTTTCAAGATTTTTTGTGGGCTGAACTTAGTTTTTGAAGGAACCTTATAAAATTTACCAACCAAAAACTGGATACACATTGTGATTGAATGTTGAATTGAAATTCTAATATATTTTAATGTGCAACTGAAAAGTAAGTAAAATGACCCAAACATAAAATAAATAAAGAAAATCTAATTTACTCAGCAACAAAAAACTAATACATTTTGCCAAATACAAAATCGAAGTTATAATCTATTTTAATTTGTTACAAAAAAATAGGTACAAATGATCAAAGGTACAAATGAATGAGAAAAACCTAATGAACAATAAGTACAAGTGAGAATAGGATGTGGCATACAATTAAAGAGACTTTGGTTCTGTAGTTGAAGTAAAAGACATAAAAGTACATATTTTTGGATATTAATAATTATAATGTGTACAAACTAAGAACAAGGAAACTTTTCCTCAAACTTTCACAATTTCAGAGGTGAATCTTTCAAAATTCTTTTATAATATAATGGGGCAAGATATGGTTGAAGAGCTAGGCTACTGAGAAAACCAACTTTCTTATACAATTCTCAATTGAAGTAAAAAATACATGCATGAAAGAGTCACTTGAATGGTCAGAAAACACAAGTGACAAGAGTCCAATATGTATAACCCATCATTCTAGGCGTAAAACGAAGCTTCCATCCAATGTTCAATACTAATGGTAAGAATACCCATTACATGTAGACATTGACACTGTTCATCAATCTGGCAACAACCATGAAATAGATTTGAAAACTTTGGGCGTTCTGTAGGGCAGACAAGTGTTTGCAAAACCAAGCACAATTTACCAAACACACGATCAACAAAACAAAAGCTGTTTGCAAAAACCAAACACAATCAACAAAAGCTTTTTTGGTCCACTACTCTTCAAAGCTAGCGTGAATGTACATGATCATGTGTATCATGGCACTCCATTTTGGAGTAAAAGATCCTTTTCCAATTAGAAGAACAAACTCTTCCATGTTGTTAGTATCTTCAATGCCTCAAAAAGAGTAGTCTGAGTTTCCTTACCACACCCTTCACACCCCTCCTTCCCCCTGACCCTACATGATAAGGTTGTTGTTGTCGGCAGTGTTTGCTTGTTGTGGTTCTCGAATTCCCCTTTTTCTCAAATCCGTTCACAACTGAAATTCTTTCTAATTGCATGTGGACGTTGAGTTGTTGGGAGAGGTGGGTCACATAAAGCCATAGTGGAATTACCTTTTGTTGAGATCACTAGACAGATTAAGAACCAGAATGGTCCAATTTGGCAGATTCCAATCTCGTAATGGTCAATTTTGAGGAGAAGTTCTATGTCAATAACCAACGGTTCAGATGCCCGCATCAAGATCAGACATAACATAATAATCCTGGTGGCTTATGTACTGGAATGGACTCATCAGTCTGGCCCATTCCGGTGGGTGCCACAATGGGTCTTGCCTGGGCTGCTGGGACCCTTGCCTTACCCGCCTATAATGGGCCACCTGGAGTGACCTTATCTGCAAACACTATTGCACACAATTGGCATGTCCTCTTGAGGCGTTTCTTCTCGCATATCCCACCCCCCTCGGTGATTCATCAAGCTAGTTTGACTAATAGTGAAAAGAGTATGGACTGTGGGACCTTGCACAATGCGCATGTGAAAGTACCTAGGATGACATTCCACGTACAATTCATTCCTTCATTGGGGGTCCATGATTGATTCCCATTGTGAATTCAATGAGAATGACAATCCATAAGTCATTCATTTTGTTTTTTGTTTTCATCCCAAGACTTTTCTCATAGTTGTTGCAGGAATTCACCAACCTTGACTCGAATAGTAGTTGTCATCCTTTTCAATACAAGGGTGAAAATTGTGTTGTTCTTGTCTTTATCATACATAGACCTTCAGTAATGTTTGGTTGATTGTATTTGAGTGTCATTTAAACATACTTGGACTTTTCCCATGTTCTCCATCATATTAATGTGTAATTTTTTTTCCATTTGACAAGAAATTCACGTAACTTTGTGCATTGTACAATCAAATAAAATGGTAGAAAAGTTTTCAAAGTACATGTTCTTCTGTAAATTTTTTAATTAAAATAATTCCACAATCTTTAGATGTTAACACTTAAATTGCACTTTTTAAGTATTAAAAGAAACCCTTAATCTTAACCTTGTTGGACAATTAAACAAAGCAGACAATATCTCTCATGAAAAAGTCTAGTTGCAACTTGAAGAACTTCTGCACATTTGTTAGTTTCTAGGGCAAGGGCAGAGCCTTGGCATATAAGTGCACAAGGAGATGACAAAACAACAAAACATGAGTGCACGGGCCTTTGGCCTTTCCCAAAAAGAACAAAGTGAACAAGTACTGACTGTGCTAGAACCTTGTCTGTTACACATCAATTGTCACTTTGCTCGAAATAACCGAAAAAAAAAACAAACTTAGACCATAAAATCCAGCAACCCCATTGGCCTGAAAATTTATCTTCAGGCTTACACACAACCCTTTTCTGCTCAACATTGAAAAAAGTGATCCCTTTCTAGGGTTTCCATTTCTAGGGTTTCCTCAAAAATTCTCACAAACCTACCAATTGAGTATTTGTTTTTCTTTCTTTTTATATCAAAATTTTGGAGAAATTTGACCACCCCCCCTCAAAAAAAGCAAAATTAGTCAAATTTGCACTCAAAAAACAAAATTTTCTCAATTTCTTTGTCAAAAAATGGTGGAATTTTGCCACAAAAAAGAACACAGTGTAATCAATAACTATTACTTAAGCATTTAACTATTAATTCACTCAAAAATAACTTTTTAAAAAAAAATTCAGACCACCAAAATCCAGCAATTTTATTGGCCATAACATTTTTCCTGCACACCTACACACACACAAGCCTATTCAATACCCTCTGGACAAACCATTGTCTGTAAACGAGATCCAATCCAATGGATGAAGACAGTTACTGAGCCTCATTCACTGAGGGTGTGGAATATATCATCCAAAAGGAGACGTCTCTCATCCATACAAATTCGTCCCTTCCAGGGCGCTTTCCCTTAAAAATCAGATCCCGAATCTCACTAGCGGATGGCAACACCGGGACAAACGACAATCGTGGACGATTATTGGCCGTCGGATGTTATTCGCATCTCCTAAATACGGCACCCAAACATGGTTTCATAGGTATCTTCCGATGACGTCATTTGTGCGTGGCGTCAGAATCCTTATGACGTCATCAATATGTCACCTGCGACTTATTTTACGAACTGAACCTAAAAACGAGGTCCCGAACCAGGGCCTGAGAGCCCCCAAAAGCCACAAAACCCGCGGCCAAAGCGGATAACACAACCAGTAACAATCCGCCATGTCACTTTTAATTGATCCTAGTGTGAACCTAGAGACTAGGGATGCCTATTTCTAGGCGGAATCGGCGGGTGATCACACTAGTTCCAACTAGTGTGTTTTTGGGCAAATTTGTGTTACAGCCAAAGTGGCGATTGATTCTCCAGGAAGATTTAGCCAGATTTGGCTATCAGCTTAATATGAAATTATAATTCTAGAAACATCCTTCTATATTTTTTGGTAAACTTACTTGAACTCATTCATATATATATCTGGCGGTATTTCTTAAATTTTGGTCGAATTATGGCTATTGATACTCCCAAAAAGCACATGATTTCAGCACTTTTTATTTTTAATATATATAGCATCTTGGCTATATATAGCCAGCGGAAAAAAGGCTGGTGTGAACCTGGGGGAGCTGTAACCATTTGCAGGCGGAATCGCGCCAAGTACATTTGTGTACGTATTCCGGACTCTGGAACGCACCCTGATGTAGGGCAACTACAAGCGTAATATACATGCTTGTTCTGCAGTGGCGGAATGACAGGGGCGGAATGACCCCTGTTTACAAACCAAGCAGTGGCTCTTGTTCTTGTTCTTGTTCGGCATTCGTAGTGGTGCTTCCTCGCACTGTTTGTGGCCGCTGCCGATGGATGTCCGAGAAAGGAGGAGGAGGAATGGAGTTCGGCGACTCCTTTAAAAGATTTTCCTGATGTCCTTGTTTCTGCACAATTCTAGTGATTGAAGTGTGATGGTTTCTGGGGAATTGAAATCACAAGTGTTGTTGGTGAAGCTAATTCCAAGTTTTAACTGAACCAATTCCATCATCAGCTAGCTTCTTTTGTTTCCTTGCTCTCAAGCAAGTTTTCTTAGTAGACCTTGGTGAATGCTCAGGAAGAAATTGGTCGGGACCCAACTGTTTGTTGCTCAAGACAGGGTTCAAGATTAAGAGACCCACCATCGTCTGAATTGGTCCCCAATTGTTTTGTTGCTCAAGACACTGAGGGAAGATCAAGAGACCCATTCTCTGAATTGGTCCCCACTTGTAAATTTTTTTGACCAAGACACTTCAGAGGGAAGACCATGAGACCTCTTCTCTGAATTGCTCGCCCATTGTTTTTGCTCAAGAGAGGGAAGATCGAGAACTTCTCTGAATTGCACCTCGGCTCGACTTGTTTGCTCAAGAGAGAGGAAGCAAGAGCAGCCTTCTCTCTGAATTGCTGCTCCTCCCCAGTTGTTTCACCAACAGAGGAAGCTGCAGCAAGAGCTTCTCTGCTGTGTTTGTTTTCACGGAGTCTGATCCGCGTATTGAAGCAAAGGAGACCAGCTTCTTATTTTTTGCAGTTGGCGCAGTTGGCGAAGTGAGGTGTCTCTCAGGGGGCATTTTGTGGATTCAACAAGCAGCTTGTTGACGAGAGCTTGGCTCCGTCCGTGGGATTCTTGTTGCGAGTGATATTAGCGTGATGAGGCGAGAGGCTAGAGAGCGCGTTGTTGAAGGGTGGTAGAGGTAGAGGAGTCCCACTTTGTTTGAGATCGATTGGAGGGAGAGAGAGAAGAGTCCTGAGCAGCGCAAGAAAGAACGTAAATGGCGGAAGCGTCAGCGCCAGAAGGAGATCTATGGTTCGAAAGGAAGCACGGCGGGTCGAGGATATGGCGGGACACAGGCGAGGGACGGGAAGCGTTCAGACGCTCCAGCACGGAAGCCGAGGAAGACGACCAGGAGGCGCTGAAATGGGCTGCTCTCGAGAAGCTACCCACCTACAACAGACTCCACACTGCAATTCTGGAGTCGACAGGTTCCAAGCGCAGCACGGGGGACCCGACTGTGCCTGTGGATGTCAGAAGGTTAGGACGAGGAGAACGCCAGAGCCTCGTTGAGAAGGCTCTTGCTACCAACGAGCAGGACAATGAGCGTCTCCTTAACCGTATCTTATCACGCCTTCAACGGTAAAGAAGCAAAAAACACACACAGAAAGAAACACAAACCCAACACTCGAAATTTTACTATGTCTTCATCTTCATCTAGAAATTCTCAAGGGTTTGGATTGCAGCTGAAATTCCAGTTTGGGAGTTTCCTGAGATGGGCATGATCCTGGGGAAGTTACAATGAAATTTACAGTTATACTTCACCTGAAGTCATAGTTTCACAGCTGCAGTAGCAGACATGGCATACATCAAACTTTGCCTGCTTCAATCAAGCTTGTCTTCTTCAGACTTCTTCTTCTACTAGTGATGCCTTGAATCTCCAGGGAAATAGTTGTTAACCCACCCATGTCAATCTCTGCTTTGCAAATTTTTGTTTTTCGTTGTGCAGAGTGGGTATACAGCAGCCGACAGTTGAGGTGCGGTTTCAGAATCTGTTTATCAATGCTGAAGTCTATGTGGGAAACCGCGCATTGCCAACTCTCCTCAACTTCACCCGAAACATTGTGGAGGTGTGAATTTTTGCATGAATCTGTGTGACACAATCTTCTTTTTTCTGGGGTTGTTTTCCTGTTGTCTGTAGCAAGCGCATTTGGAAGTCTAGTCTCCCCCTTGGGTGATGGGAAAAAAATTTCAGCTTCAAACCACCATGACAGAATATAATATTATTACATGAGAGTTTGACATGCTCTTAGTTGATGAGTTGATTATATTGTGTTCATGAGTATGAGTTGAAAAACCTCCTACTGCTGCTGCTATTGGATGGTGATGCAGGATCTCTTGGCAAAATTGAAGCTTTGGCCAAAAAATAAGCAAGAGTTCCCTATTTTGCATGATGTCAGTGGTGTTGTTAGACCTGGAAGGCAAGTTTCCATCAAAAAGTCTTTACTGTGTATTTTGAATTGTGGCAGCCTTGCAAGTTTGCTTTCTGCAAATCATGTTAAAAAAGAAAGGATGTGCACAGGTCTGGATTAAGTTCCAGCTAGTCAGATTATTTTTTTTCTTGGGATCAGTGTGGAGCAGCAAACAACCAAGTTTGAACTTCTTTTTTCTCAAACAATGTCTCTCTGTTGCTTGATTTGTTGGAACATGCCAGGATGACTTTGCTGCTTGGCCCTCCAGGTGCTGGTAAATCTACCCTTCTGCTTGCTTTGGCTGGCAAGCTTGACTCAGATCTGCAGGTGAAATTCCATTACTCCCGTCTATGACTTTTTGAGGGGAAGAAGTTGGGTTGCTTTGCATCTTTTGCCACTTTGAGCCATTGAGTACACAATCAAAACTTCTTGACTAGAGCATATAAATCATTTTCCATTCAAGGAGCTAAGTTCACAAGTGGAAGATCCAATGAGTTTGTCAGGGTGGATGTGTAGATTAGAAGGCTTCAATCTTGTTATCAGATAGTCAGCAGTATTTATTATTATCAGTTCATGAATTGTTGGGTTTTGGTGGGATATATCATTGTAGAGCACAGGAACAATCACCTACAATGGTCATGCACTCAACGAGTTTGTGCCTCAAAGGACATCTGCATACATCAGTCAAAATGATAACCATATTGGAGAGCTTACTGTACGAGAGACCTTGGATTTTGCAGCTCGATGCCAAGGAGTGGGCTACAGATATGGTCATTTTTGTGTCTCCCTACCTTTGCTTCAATTGATGCTTTTATTACTTGAAGTTGTGACCTGAGATTGTCTCAGCATTTTAGGCAGTTCGTGTTTGTTCCTAAAGGAGTTGTTTTTTGGCCTTGAGCCCTTCTTTCTTTTTGCAGATCTTCTTAGAGAGCTTGCTAAGAGGGAAAAGGAGCAAAACATTCACCCAGACCCTGACATTGATGCCTACATGAAGGTGAGTTGTGCATAATTGGTGCACACATTTGAGAGCTTCTTGCACAGTTCCACCAAGATGATTTAAGATTAAGCTTCAGAAAAGCATATTTGGTTCTGTTTCTGACTGATGATTTTTTTTTCTGTATGTGTATTCTAGGCAGTAGCAGTGGAAGGGAAAAAGCACAGTCTCACTACAGACTACATTATGAAAATCCTCGGTCTTGACATCTGTGCTGATACAGTTGTTGGCAATGAGATGCTTCGTGGCATTTCAGGGGGACAGAGGAAACGTGTGACCTCAGGTGAATTTTTTCCACCAGATCTTGTAAAAACATATTTGCAGATAATATGTTTGATATGCAGCATTGGAGATCATGATATGCTCAAATGTAAGATGCGCAAAGGTTGGTTTCGTGATGACTCTTTCATTCTTGATCTTCTTCCACAGGTGAGATGGTTGTTGGAGCGAAGAAGACATTGTTCATGGATGAAATCTCAACAGGTTTGGATAGTTCAACAACATATCAGATTGTCAAGTGTACTCGCAACTTTGTGCATTTGTCAGAGGGAACTGTGTTGATGGCTCTTCTTCAGCCTGCCCCCGAGACTTTTGAGTTATTCGATGATATTCTACTCATAGCTGAGGGCCATATTGTTTACTTGGGACCACGTGAAAGGATTTTGGAGTTTTTCGAGACTCTGGGTTTCAAACTCCCACCACGCAAAGGCGTTGCAGACTTCCTTCAAGAGGTAGGTACTAAGCAGCATGTTGCTTTTTCCCCACTTCATTTCAACTGAGGAAGTCTGGCCATAGTTTCTGAAACTGGATCGGCCATCTGGTGTACATGTCTCCACACTTTGACAAGCGTTTTCTCTGGAGCTGGGCAGCATCCAGATTTAGGGTGAGTGGTCAATCAGGTACTCTTGAGACTTTGTGTTTGTCATGAATCTCATCGGCTGAGTGTGAGTTGGGCAGGTGACATCAAAGAAGGATCAGGAACAATATTGGGCTGACAAGAGGATGCCGTATCAGTACATGCCTGTGGTGACAATGGCAGAAGCTTTCAAGGAATTTGAGGTTGGACGGGAGCTTTCAGCTCACCTAAGTACACCTTTTGACAAGACAGCTAGCCATCCTGCAGCTCTTGTCCACAAGAAGTTTGCTTTATCTAAGTGGGAGCTCTTCAAAGCATGCACTGCAAGGGAGATATTGCTGATCAAACGCAATCGCTTTCTATATATCTTCCGCACTTGCCAGGTAAGTGGGTTCAAGGATCCAGGCTACAGTCCTTCCTTTAGTAATAATGTCTCTGATGGGTTTTTGCAGCAAAGATCAAAATCTCATATAGAAAATCTATGCCTCTCTTGGTGACATGATTGTCAATTTGCCAATACTAAGACCCTTTGTCAGACTGCTCAAGGTGGGCTAGTTGGACGTTGTGTTCTTGACCATGTATTGAGAAGCTCAGATTCACATGAAGCAGCAAAAATTTTGGGGTTTGAACTTGTGCAGGTGGGGTTTGTGGCATTTGTTGCTGCCACTCTCTACTTCCGGACAAGGTTGCATCCAACAACTCAGACGTATGGTACTCTGTACTTGTCAACACTTTTCTTTGCACTGGTACACATGATGTTCAATGGTTTTTCCGAGATGTCTATCATGGTGGCTCGCCTCCCTGTTTTCTACAAGCAACGTGACAATTTGTTCTATCCTGCGTGGGCTTTCTCGGTTCCAAGCTGGTTGTTGAGACTTCCGTATTCCATTGCAGAATCTATCATTTGGTCTTGTATCTTTTATTATGTTGTTGGCCTTGCTCCTGAGCCTGGCAGGTGAGATAACTATCCCCATCTTGTGTGCTCTTATGTGGGTTTGGCATCTGTACATTCACAATGTTTATTATGTGGTGAGGATGTGTACTGCAAATCTTGTTGTTGTTGGTGCCTTTGTATGTAGTTGGAATCATAATGCTGGATTCCAACTACCATATTGCAGCTGATTCTACAATTGCATTTCTTCAATTGGTGCTTGAGGTTGTATGCCAGATATGTTGTTCCTTGAAGAACTATTCTTATACATTAGAGAGCTCTTGTTGCAGGTTCTTCCGGTACATTCTCCTGCTATTTCTGATGCATCAGTTGGCCATCGCACTTTTCCGGACAATTGGGGCACTCGGACGGTCTATGGTCATTGCTAACACATTTGGTTCCTTTGCACTTCTGGTTGTGTTCTTACTTGGTGGTTTCATCCTTGCTAGACGTAAGTCTACCCCTCACAACACTTACATAAAAGATTGTCAAAGACATTTTGTTCTTGTACTCATTGGCTTATTCTAGGAACAACAGCATGCTTAGGAAGATGATTGAATCCTGAGATGATTGCAAAGTTAATGTTACATTACAAGGGTAATGCATCACTCTTCTCATTGGGAGTAGACTTCCAAGAGTGGTGGAGACAACTTTCTTAGAAGTAGACTTGATATAGCAAAGCATTGATTGACATGCTTCTTCATTATGTTGGATAAGATTGGTGGAAATCTGTGGTTTTTTTGACTATGGAGGAGGTGGGTCAAAGTTTCCTGTTTTCCAAATTCATGTAGAGAAGATGTTAGGTTGACCAAACCCACTGAGCTACTTTGCGCAAGAGGACACTCAATTCCAGGACTGATCTGCAGCAAATGTGGTGATGCAGAGGATATACATCCATGGTGGATATGGGGTTATTGGATATCACCTCTCTCATATGCTCAAAATGCCATTGCTGTAAACGAGTTTCTTGCCCCCAGATGGAAGGCGGTGTGTCTTTGAGAACCCCTTCTTTGGTTGTAAAATCCATTACAAAGAATGCTTCCATGATTTACTGTCACATGTACATTGGACCATACCTAGTAGGAGGTCCAGTGCTTGGTGTGAAGTGATGACTCATATCCGGTGGACAAAAAAATTGCTGTAGTTTCTTACAAGAAGTTTGTGGAATTCACATTGCAGAATTCACTGGGGTTGACCATACTGCAATCAAGAGGAATTTTCACAAGGGGGTACTGGTACTGGCTTGGTGCTGCTGCGCTCGTAGGCTACATTGTTGCCTTCAATATCCTGGTGACATTTGCTTTGGGATATTTTGAACGTAAGTTAAAATTTTCACTGGACTTGTTGTATTATTATTATTTGTCATTGTGAGTTCACACTGTTTCAATTCTTTGATTGAGTGATGATCATTGTGATCCCATTAGAGATTGTCAAAAGAATTGGATCTGAAACTATGTTCATGATGAGAGTTTGTACTTTGTTTTGATCAGCTCTCGGCAGGCCCCAAGCATTAGTGCCAGAAGAAGTTCTGATTGAAAAAGTTGAGAATCGAGCTGCTATTTCGAAACGGGATAAAAGCAAATTGCCATCATCGGTGCATGCCTCTTCAGCTGCTAATGGGGCTGGTGCAGGTACATGATCAGCACTCATGGATTTTGGTCATTGCAGTAGGCTGTACTAATAGAACTGCAGTTTCTGTCACCTTGCAGATATGCATCACACATAGTTTAGATGGAGCTATGTCATGGGTTTGAGGAAGTCTAGTGATGCAGTGTTGAGAGAGCAACAAACAGAATGATGGGCATTGGTTTGATTATACTGAGTTTGGAACAGTTTTTGTTGGTTTCAGATGGAATTCAAATGGGAGTCATTGCATCGGGGCAGCAAAGTGGTGTGCAAGAAACATCTGTTGAAGTTGATGATGATGTTGAAAGGGAGGGCCGTGTCCAGGCACGGAAGGGCATGATCTTGCCCTTTGAGCCACTGGCATTGACCTTCCACAATGTTTGCTACTATGTTGATATGCCTTCTGTAAGTGTCTTTTAACTTCACATTGAGTTTGCAGATTGTGAATGCAATGATTGTAGATGCTTAGGAATACATTTTGTCTGTGCCTGCCATCTGTGTAAACACATCATGTCACTCTTATCACATCCTCTAGTGGTGGAATTCAGGGCTGATTGGAAGTATCATTCCTGTTCAGATCATGACATATTGGTCCAAAGCTAAGTTAGCAGAGCACAGCCATCTGGTTGGTAATCTCTTGTTTCTGGATTTTTCTTAGTCACTAATTGCAGCAAATTTTGTTATGACAGGCAATGAAGGGGGAGGGTGTGACATCTGACAAGCTGCAGCTTCTGCAAAATATTAGTGGTGCGTTCAGGCCTGGTGTGCTTACAGCATTAGTGGGAGTCAGTGGAGCAGGGAAAACCACATTGATGGATGTTCTTGCGGGAAGGAAGACAGGTGGGTATATTGAAGGTGATATCAGGGTTTCAGGATATCCCAAAAAACAGGAAACATTTGCTCGCATTGCAGGTTATGTTGAGCAGACTGACATTCATTCCCCACAAGTCACAGTTGAAGAGTCTTTGACATATTCCTCATGGCTACGGCTCCCAAAGGAAGTTGATCATGCAACTCGGGAGGTATAAAGTGTGAATCCTGTAACTAGTTTTCCTTGACTTGGGATTCTGCAACAATTTATTCTCGAGTTCAGTACTCTTTGCAGATTCAAGGTTATGGAAACCCAATCAAAGTCTAGACTTGCAATGCTCTACATAAACAGGTATGCATATAATTGAATAGAACTTGTTGGACTTGATTTTTTTGCAGACATTTGTGAATGAAGTTATGGAGTTGGTGGAGCTCACCACTTTGAGGCATGCTTTAGTGGGACTTCCAGGCAGCACTGGGCTGTCAACAGAACAGAGGAAGCGACTGACAATCGCTGTAGAACTGGTGGCCAATCCATCAATCATATTTATGGATGAACCTACATCAGGATTGGATGCTCGTGCAGCAGCAATTGTCATGCGTACTGTTCGAAATACTGTGGATACAGGAAGAACTGTTGTTTGCACTATACATCAGCCAAGCATCGACATCTTTGAGGCCTTCGATGAGGTTTGCAATGATCTCTGATTTTTGCTACAATATTATCAGATTGAGAACAATTATAATCTTGTGAAGATAGATGTCATGGGTCGTGCATCAGCTTGCATTTCTGAGTCTGTCAAGACCTATGATTGATCCTTGCAGATAAAGGAACAGGATTTGGAATTGTTCTTACTGTTATGATGATCAAGAGATTGGTTTGTTATGCTGCTTGTCAAGAGACATTCTTTGACTTTTAATGTGCCATGTAGCTTCTGCTCATGAAACGTGGTGGGCAAGTGATCTATGCTGGTCCACTTGGGCTCCATTCACAAGTGTTGATCGAGTATTTTCAGGTATAGTATTTCACCATATAATATACTTTTCATTGTTGTTGCTCACTCAAGGTTCAACAACAGCAGGATGGCACAATGTAAAAATATTGTGGTAGATTAGATTAGTAAGTCGATTCTCTTTTTTTTCCGAGAGTGCAAAATGAGCATGGTTGGTTGTGGGTTATCCTACAACATGAGCAGGCAATTGATGGTGTTCCAAGAATTAAAGAAGCATATAATCCAGCAACATGGATGCTGGAGGTTAGTACACCAGCAGCAGAAATCCGAATTGGCCAGGACTTTGCAGACATTTACAGAAACTCAGACTTGTACCAGTAAGTCTTCCAGCTAGAGCTTGAAGCTATTGACTTTATTATGCTGTCATTTGCAAGTTCCTCATACATTGCAACTGCTCTCAGAGAATAATATGAGACATCTTCTTGTTCATGAGCTGGATCATTGAATCATCTGAAGGGTTAGTCCTTGTGGGTGTCTTCATTGCAACACAGATCTTACATACCTTCTATAGATCATGGGATTTGTAATGTAGAGAGCACCAGTGAAACTCAACAGAAGTTCTGCAGACCCTAAACCCTGAACCCTGTATTGATACAATAAAACATGTTTTGATAATTGCAGGAGAACAGAGGCTGTGATCAAAGAACTGAGTGTTCCGGGACCAGGCACACATGACCTGGAATTTCCTACTGAATTTGCTCGGAATTTCCTGACTCAACTGCAGGCAACATTGTGGAAACAAGAGCTCACATACTGGCGGAGCCCCTATTACAATGCTGTTCGCTTCTTCTTCACCACGATTTGTGCATTGATTTTTGGGTCCATTTTCTGGAACCTTGGTTCGAAAAGGTAAAGCAGCCAATTTTCACTCACACAGCTCAATGCTTCCAATTTTTCCTGGAGTTTTGTATCATCTCTTGCCAAATTCTTACATGTCTTGTGATGAGTTGACCTGAAGGCAGAAAGATGGGTACACAATTTTCCCACCATGCATTTCTGTTTCTCTGATGATGGTTTTCAAGCCTTTCATCACTTTTAGCCTCCCCACACTTGAAAGATTCCAGAGGGATTGATCATTTTCACTTCTGTGCTGTCAAAGCTGCTGAGAACTTGCCAATAATAAGACTTGCTGCTATGGTTTTCCTGAGGTGAATTGTAAGACTTGTTGATTCATGGACAACAGGGGAACACAACAGGATGTATTCAATGTGATGGGAGCATTGTATGCTGCTGTGATATTTTTGGGTGTGAATAATGCATCCAGTGTGCAACCAGTAGTGGCAGTAGAGAGGTCTGTGTTCTACAGAGAGCGAGCAGCTGGCATGTATGCCCCTTTGTCTTACGCTATTGCTCAGGTAGGTATTCAAGAAGACACTCATGTTACTTATAACAGTGTCATCATTATGAGGCCACTGTTGTTACACCACGGCCATGTTTTCCACCTATATTGTGAAGAAACCATGTGCTCCACATTAACTTTGATGCTCGGGTTTGTTTATTGTGATCACATTCATGTACTTGTTTCTGGAGGGTTTTTTTTGCACCCCAGGATCATTGACCAGACCAATTCGTTGTGCAGGGTCTTGTAGAGATTCCATACATCTTGATTCAGTCAACAGTGTATGCACTTATCACATACTCCATGATCAACTTCCAATGGACCGCAGGTATCTCCACTCCACCAAATGCTGTCCTTGTGATTTGCTTAGCATAGTACACATTTGTTCTTTGTCGATCAACACTTTCTCATGAGACATAATATCACACCCACTCCATGGTTTTTGTACATTGTTGTCGTGGACACTATTTTGTTGTTCCTGAAATTGGGTGTTACTGAGTTCATGAATGTCATTGGAAACACATCATTGAATCAGTAACATTCAGTTTGAAACCCACTTTGTAGGACAATTTGACCAAATATTGCAAACTTGTAGAGAGCACATCTGCTTCTGAGGGACTGACAGTGCCAGTGTTGATTTCATTCTAATTTTGTTTTACTATCTGTCTAATTTCAAGCTGAGGGTTGTAAGTGAAAAACCTGTGTTGTGGGTGGGATGTGGTTGCAGCTAAGTTTTTCTGGTATCTACTGTTCATGTTCTTGACTTTCACATACTTCACTTTCTATGGCATGATGGCTGTTGGACTCACACCATCACAGCAGTTGGCAGCAGTCATATCATCTGCTTTCTATTCAATTTGGAATCTATTCTCCGGTTTCCTCATCCCTGTATCTGTAAGTGGAAACAAACCAACCGTGGTACTGAACCCTGAAGCTTGCAATAGAAATTTTTTTTACATCCTTGATGAATTTTTTTCTCTAGGAGGGTTAGTCATCTTTATATAATCCATTCAACCTGCATGTTTAATCAACTGCAAACTACACTTTTCAACTAAGTGACTATGAGTCAGTGTTGCCTTTTGGCGATTTTTTGCCAAAAGCATTTTTTGACTGCTTATCATTGGCTTTGTGAATTTTGCAGAGGATGCCTCCGTGGTGGAAATGGTATTACTATCTCAGTCCAGTGGCATGGACTCTGTATGGTTTGGTGGCATCACAGTTGGGTGATATAGATACAAATTTCAATGCACCAGGCTTTAGTGGAACCGTCAAAGAGTACCTACGTTCATATTTTGATTTCAAACACTCAATGGTGGGTGTATGTGCAGCTGTGCTGATTGGCTTCATCTGCCTCTTCTGGCTAGTATTTGCCTCAACAATCAAGTTCCTCAACTTCCAAAGGCGGTAGTTTGCTGGTGGTTCTTTGATTTTATGTCCACACCTACCCTATATCTAGTTTCCAAGGAAGTATATTGTATACAAGTTTTCTTTGTACCCAGTGTTGGGAAGCTGCTTGCATATTGGCAAATTTGTACTTTGAGCCGAGGCTGTGTGTAAGAATCTTAGGCCATAACTACTGTAATATCTTTGCTAGAGACTGCAGAACAAGGGTTTATGAAATTGATACTAATCCATAATTCCTGGCAACTATGTTCCATGACAATCATGCTTGTGGATAGAACCTGGATGTAATGGTGAAATTAAATCTCGTAGTTGGACCTGATGTTACTCTTCAACAGCTCTGTTGTATCTATTTGAAGAAGAAGTTAATGGAAAACTTGCCATTGCAAAAATTGAAGTATCATACTCTGTCCCAACTTTTCCTGTCATTGCAAACAGGTTACTTCAAAAGCTTATGCAATTGGTCAACCAGTGCTTGGTGTTGTACGTGAATCTCCAATGTAAAAAGAGAAATCCCTGCCCAAATAAATTAACTATACACATATCAAGACAGATTGTATCCATCAATAAGTTGCAAAAGAAAAATTCAACCACAAGTTTTTTCTTTGCCATCCCATAAATTAGGACGAAGATTATTCATGCAATTGAGCTGCATTTCCTCACCATAGAGTAATATGTTTCCAATACAAATAATGTGAATTAAATTCACACTTGTCATCAAAACTCAAAGTTCTACAACAAATGAGTTTGAAACCACATCATCATCATCTCCTTGTAATGCTTGAGCTTCACACTTAAAGTACCAACTTTGAACAACCCATTGGGTGCATGAGGAAGCACACCATTAGTGATACGTGAAGACTGTTAAATCCAAAAAAGGCATTGAGGAGTTTAGGGTGCATTGATAAGCACCAAACCATAAGAGTGAGATACCAGCCAAGCAAAGTTATTCTGCTTGTTTCCATCCCACACAAAAGATAAATCTTAACTTCTCTTGTTAGTCCACACCATACAACACATAACAAGTTCAAAACCTTTTTTTTTTTGAAAAGTGAGTGGGATAAACCTACTACTTGCAAAACCCAATTTCAAGAGTGATGATGTTACAAGGCATTTAATGTTGACTTAACACATGGATGTGAATATAAAATCTGTCCAAAAACAAATGGGACAAGAGTATGATGGGGGAACGCTCATATAAAGGGCACTAGAGTAGAATGTTCGTATGTTAGGGGACACAAGCAATAATTTTCCTTATTGTTCAAGATGTGAAGAACTAATAAACTAACCGAAACAAAATTCCAAGAATATCTACAAATGGTTCATACATCCAAATAGAATATACCCAAAATCACTAAACTTTAACCACATGCCAACTCTACATCAGACATTCTAAACTTGAAGAATGAAGGTTTTTTATCACACTTTAGAAATACACTACTACTACGCCACCGTCAATGGGCAGAACTCCTATTCTTCTTCCTTGTATGTTGAATTTGACATAAAGAACTTTAGAATTATTGTCATTCTTACTTTTTTTGTATAAGGGCTAAGTGACAATATTATCTCGGTGTTTCATTTTCTTTGTCATCTAGGGAATCAGATTGGATTTCTAATGCACAGTGCATTTTTTGATTTTTAGTGTGGCGTAAAACCCTAGGGTGAAAGCATCCCCAAAATAAGCGGACTTGAACAAGGTGGCAGTCGAGCCTGGTCCCATATTTTGGGAATGTCTTTTGCTCATGGGATTTACCCATTGTAAAGCACGAGGCTAACATCATCATGAGCCTCAAGATGTGTGGATCACTGGAAACAACTTATCGTGACCACAAGGCATAAGAGGTCAAGGGTTCTTCTCACACCTACTTATAAGGCTAACATGCCTTCCACTCGCACTCGGAAGGAATAAGAGTAAAGATCCCTTCTTTTTCCTAGAATGCATGTGCACAGAAAAGTGGCGTGAAGTACACTAAGAAATTTCTCCAAGTGCTTTATGGAGGGTTTACAGTGGTTGTGGATATGTGTCAACCAATATTGACAACCCTGATTCAACTGTGTGGCATTTGAGATCATTCTGTCATGGAAGCGCAGTTCCCTCTGAATTTTCTTGGAGGGAGACAGTAATGTCCTCAAATGCTGACATATTTCTTCCATTACATTCTAGAGCAATTGAGCACCTCATTGAATGCATGAATGATAGTTCATGTTTATATATTCCAAATTATAGTAAACTCTCTTTATAGTCATGCCCATTGTAGTCACATTTTGGTTTGTGTTGCACATTTCTTTGGTAATCATCCGCTTTAGCAAGAAACATCATTTTTCAAAGCCATTATCACATTTGTTAGTAGCACAACATATTTGCAAAGCATTATATATATATATGATTATAATACGAAAATTTAGAACAAATATTAAGATTTTATAAATAATAATTCTTTTTGACAATGTTGGTGTTGTTTTGTGTTAAGTTGTGCAAACTAACAACAATGATTCCAATGAATCCAGTTGAAAAAGAAAAGCAACAACTTTTTAATGCAAACAAGCAAAAGATATGCGAACTTCTAAAAAAGCATAAAATTTTAATTAAAAAAATCTAGTTGACAAAATACACAAACTAATAGATAAAAAAAGCTCAAACTCAATATAAATCATCACATTAAAACAAGCAGAAATCCCAACCTTCTTCTTCAAGGCTAAAATAATACATAGTGGAGCTTAGAATAACCCATGTAAGAACTTTTAAACAATTGACAACCTTTACTTAGATATAGAAAAGCTGTTTTGTAAAATAATGTTGTTTATAGTCACAATCTTGTAAGGGTTTATATGGAATGTGACTATACATATTTAAATCACAATTCGTTGATGTCACCCAAAAATTTTTTTAAAAAATGGTCATCAAGGGCGTTATTATAAAAGGGGTTTACTGTATATGAATTTTCTTTGATGGATTACAGTTGAAAGTGATTTCACCGCTCCCTCTGTTGGATATAAATAATTAGTCACCTCTTGGGCCCTGGCCCATATGGCATTACACACACACACACACACAATGCCAAGACCGATATTTTGAAATCAAAGCATTAAGCACATTAACCAAGGAACCGGGATGTACCATTTAAGCTGAAAAAACCATCTTGGATTCATAAAGAAATGGGCACCTCATTTATGTGGTTCTAGTTTTGTTTTGTGATTTGATGCTAACATGCATTCATTGGAGATTTTTATTTTAGTGGTACAATAATTTGTTTAATGCTTTATCATGAGGTGTGGTAAATTTTGTTGAATGAAAGCAAAAGCTTTTTTAAGTAGACTTAGTCTTCCAGCAATTAGGGGACCAGGGCTCCAGCACCACCTTACCTTGATGAGTGTGCAATCCTTCAGCAAACTAAAAAAGCTTTGCAATGGTCGGCTAGGTGATGACGTAAACAAAGATACTCTCGCATGCACCACTTTCCGTCCACCATGCCCATAAAAGCTCAAAGTTTGGCCAGGCAACCTTCCTTGGGTGGTGGAAGGAAAATGTCAAAGCCCTGTTCAGTGTTCAGTTCAGTCTTCACTTGATCAGATTGGCAAGTCACCAAATCATGCCATGCCATTCGAAACAAACCACCCAGTTACAGGATTCAATCAGATCCCGCTTTCTGCAGGTTTCCATATGGCAGTTTAAAGTACCATCTTCCAACATACAAGAGCAACAAAATAACAGTCTCCTGCATTAGTTATAATACCCTTACAGTCCAAAGGATCATAGTTGTACTGGGTTTCCAACAAGGCTGAAGCCGACCACCAGCACATCATCCATTGGAAATGGTCTATGACTCAGTTGTGGATGATCCCCAATTGAGACATACAGTTAGATTCACCATGGTAACCTCTCAAGGAAAAAAATTGTCCTGTAGGTAGATAAGTAGGTAGGAAAATAGGTGGTTACTAGATGCATATAGATGGTTCCTACATAGGGAAGGGCTTGTTAGTGGTTGGGTAGTTTGAACAGCAACTGGAGTAATCTGCCAATAACCATGGTTATCTAGGGTAATTGGAACCCAAGAGGAAAGTATTTCCTGTCCACCCACCATTCATCCCTCGTGGTGTGCGAGAGTAGCTGCTTGTTCATGTAGTGAATTAACTCTCCACTCCAAATCTTACACCTGTGTAGAAGAGAGTTGTTAAGTACCAAGTACTTATCCTCTTGGAAATATGCACATGGAAGTACAAGACAATTTTATTTTTTGACACTCATCAGGGGTGTTCTTCCCATACCAGGATGAGATTGGGATGAGAGTGGTGACATCTTCTTCACCATCTCCAAATCCAAAAACATGGCCCATGAAGAGTTGATAACAGTGGAGCCCATCACCTCCTCTGCTGTGTAAGACTGGGAGAGAAGATTTTTTCAAATTTGTACTAGGCTATCCCCACTGAGCTCATGTTTTCAGTGTCATAACTTGATGTCGAAGTGTTTTTTTCTTTGTCAGGTTCAAAAGAACCCTGATCCCCCTCCCCCCAAGAAACAAAAAAACTCAGTCAACTCTCATTATCAATTCCTGAACTGTATATCAACCCAGGTGTGGCCTTGTGCTCGAAGATGTCAAATAAGCTTATGGTCCTTATTGCAGGTAGTACTTATGGCCCAGATGAGATGTGTCTGGAGGTACTCAGACACATTTTGGTGCTGCCCATTACACACTTTGGGTCCTATTATGCACATGTTGCATTTGTAATGGACACCCAAAAGGTACATAATAAAACCCAAAAATGTGCATTATAGGACCAAACGTGTGTAATGTGCAACACCAAAATGTTCATTTACAGACCCAAAATGTGCATAACATGACTCAATGTGTGTAAATGGGCATCACCAAAATGTTCATTACAGACCCAAATGTGCACAACAGGACTCAAAGTGTGTAATGGGCATCATCAAAATGTTCATTACAGACCCAAAATGTGTATAACAAGAACCAAAGTGCCTAATGGGCAGCATCACAATGTCCATTACAGACCCAAAATGTGTGTAGCAGGACCCAAAGTGTTTAATGGGCAGCACCAAAACATTTCTGGGCATTATCCATCTTTTTTGAGAAAAATGCAGATTTTGGCTAGGGCAAACAATGAAAAAAAGAAGCAGGCAGTACATTTGTATTGTCTACAATTTAAACAAAATATCATGTATATATATATATATATAAACAAGGATGGAAATCCACCCACAAAAAGTGCAAGGCATGTCGAAGCAAATGTAAACACATGAAAGGAAAACCAAGAACATCAACAAAATAGTAATGAAATGGAAGACATAATGCTAAAAGGGCATCCTTTGCCACAAATCAGCTAGTGATGGAGGTGCACTAACTGGTATGTGTGAAAGAAATGAAAAATTGTGATTAAGCATGGCAACTCGTTGAAGAATCATGATGGCTTGCACACTCGTTGAAAAATCATGATGGCTTGCGCACATTGTAGGGCTATCAACATTCATTGCCTATAATGAGATATAAGCATCGAAAGTATCAAGGAGGTTTGCTAATGACAAGTTATATTGGCATGTACATAAGAAGTCAAAAAGGAATCAAAACAAGGATGGAGACAACCATAGGCCTCTATGGCAAGGGGAATGAAATCATCTCCTAGCACTCATTCTGCATAGGATCGTGATTTATTTTGAGTGACAATTGTTGCTACATGTGCTATCATCATCGAAACACACTACACCAAATTTGTACGAGTCAAATCAACAATGACAACATCTGCCAAGGTTAGAAAATTGTCTTTGGTGATGACAATATATATTCATCTTCGCATGTGGCGGGGGAAAAGGTGAAAAACCTCTCTTTGTACATGAGCTCCACTTTCTAATGAGATAGCTGCAACGATATTTCGAAATGTATCATGGGCTGCAATGCACTCACTGTCGCACGGACAATATAACAAATGAATACACAAATCCTCAATGGTATGACCACACTGCCATCATGAAATATGCATAATTGTAAGATGTGATGTATCGAGACGAATACGAAATGCTATAAGAAAATGGGTGGAAGATAAATGAAATGAAAGGGTGTTAGGATGAACTAATAATCAAGTCCCTATTGTTGGACCTGCATATGAATAAAGATGTGCTCACACAACATTTGAAGGAACATTTGTTAGAAGCGAAATAAATTCTTGCTAGTGTAATGTAAAAACGCATAACTTATTTAACATCTTTCCCCTTGCTTTTTCATCTTTTCTATATCCTTAAAAAATAGTGTTTATAAAAACTACTTGCATCAAATCAATTTCATACTTGCCTATAGTTCTAATAGCTTACATTATGCATACACCATAGTACCTTTTCAGGTTTGGCATCTCATCATTGAATAATTATTTTATTTTGAAAATTTGATGTCCACACAAAAATAAATAAATAAAATAAAATAGAATAAAAAATTGAATTTTTAACAAAGCTTCTTGAAATTTTAAAATATTCGCATGTTATTCATCAACAATGTTCTACACCAACATTTTGCTTCGTAGCACAAATTTTGAATTCACATCTTCCCCTCCAAGAAATACAACACTAATCACTAGCATATCATCACACACTAAAAAACACAATTTTTTCTAAAAATTTGTTGCATACACAAAATCAAAAAGAAAATAAAAATAATTTTTTTGTGACAAACAACACAATTCTCTGCAAAGTTGCACCATGAAACTTATAAAAGGTGTTGGACAAAGCTTGTTAGGAGATGTTTTGATGACAAAAGAAATTTTTTAAAAATATCTCATAAATCTTATGAAATTTTAGCTTCAATAAACAATAATTTTTTTAATTTTCAGCAAGAAGGGACCTTAATTTTCTAAAATTTCAACATTTAAAAAAATAATATAATTTCTACCGAACCTGAAAAGGCACTAGAGTACTCAACTTAACTCAGAAATTCCAAAACTAGAACTGGGTGTCTTCAAATATAGCACTTCCCAAGGGGACCCAGATAAATGAGAAGATATGACTGAGGATGACTGAGCAGAGCACAAATGGAGACAAATTATCTAAACCATCAATCTCCTCTTTCCTTAGTGCAAAAATCTTAATTATCACTACAACAGAACATATGGCTGTTCCTACCACAGTAGACCTTGACACTTGAATGTGGTAACCGCCCACATTACAATAATGTTAAATTACAACAAACATCACATACTTATATTGAATTGGCCATGTGTTTGTCTTAAGACTTGGTCACTGTTGAATCTCAGCCTTTTTTTGTTAACTGGAAAGATCTGTATAAATGTGAAATAAAAAATTTACAATTGAAGTGATTTTGGAAGGTTCCAATCACCACAATTGTGAAAGTAAAATATTAAGAATCATTAGATTTCTGTATTTGGTTATCATTGTGTAACCAAAAATATAGAAGGAAAATTAAAGATTTGTGCTTCATACCTGGTTTATATCCAGATTTGGCTTACCTAGTCTTAGAGATGGCCACTACTTTTTCTACATCTTCTTAACAGTGTTTTTTTTTTCCCCTTCCAATTTTGTGAGGTAGGTGGCTTGGCTATCATGCATATGAGGACTTAGCCAAGTTTGGCTAGAGGTCCAAGGAGGAAGTAGAAAAACGTAGGATAATTTGAGAACTTGTTAGAAACTATTCTCTAAATATGGCAAATTTAGAATTTTTTTTCCTCATACGTAATGTGATGACTTGAGCCCTTTTTTTCCCCCAAAAAAATAGCCTTTGTACCTTTTTAGCACCTTCATTTTTCCTCCCACTAGGTTGGGAAAATTAGCCATAAAAAACCACAGCTTCCTATGCATGATCATCACTTAGTTTACAATTTTTTGTAATTCCTAAAAAAAAAACACACTTCTGTTAATTATAAGATTAATTCAAATTCCTCACCATGTCCGGAGTAATTCCCATGACACTTTCAAAATTATTCCCATCATCATCCTCTCAAAATTTGGTTGGGTAGTTCCGGAATGGTAGGTAACCAACGAGAGGTCGCTACTTACCCCCAAAATAGGTAGTCCAGAGGGCACTGGTCACCTGGAAGCCTCCTTAACTATAACCAGAGCCCTCTGGCCAGTTACCTCAGACCTAACTGACCCTAACAAGAAGAGTCAAAATACCCTCTTTTCATCCATGAAGAGAGCATCAACCATTGATATTTTCATCCACAAAGCAAAGGTTTATGGAATCATTGGGTCAATGATAAGCTGAGGGTGGTACCTTGTGCTAACTTAACTAGGTCGGGTATGCTAATCAAACTAAGGTCAAAGGTTTTAATTATAGCTTGTAACTCATGACCTGATAGCCAATCAGAATGTCGAGATTCCCCTTCGGGGAATGGTTATGTACTCCATGAATCCCTTGAATCTGTTTTTGTTGTGCACTTTGGACTTTGTCCTCCTTACAGTAGAATCTGCAGATCAGCACAAAAACAACTCAACTTGATGTGCAGAAATCTTCCAACTTTTGATCTGCACAAACAAGCTTCGAACTTTGGATCACCCAGTTCATGATCTGGAATTTATTCTGCACCCACCCATGTATTTGATCATATACTCTTAACTTCTAATTAAGCTTGTGTTTCGTGAACAAACTTTTTTGCAAACTTTAACTTCTTTGGTTTTTTGTTTCTGTTTTTTTCTTCTAGACTCTCTTCATGTGTATGTGTGGTGTTCTTTGCGTGTTTTGGAAGGAGCCGCTGTGGTTTTTAGTTCTTTATTCTTCTCATCTTTGACATGATTATCTGAGATCTCTCACATATTATGAATCTGTTGTTTTGCGTTTTGGTAGTTTAGTGATCAGTTCATGATTTTTTGACCAGACTTGTAGAAGTTTGTCTGGAAGAACTAGCAGCTTAAAGAACCAGAGCTGCATGATCTCCACGATGTTCAGAACTTTTGTCTCCAGGGAAGGCAAGTTTCAGTAGCCACGGCTTCAGATGATTTTCTGAGCTCTATGTATAGTATCATCTAGATGTACAATTGCAGAAGAATTTCGACCTGTGTTTTGTCTAGACTGGAATTTGATCTTTGATGCCATGAGAGGATATATATTGAGCAGCATGCTCATATGGAGACTGGGTGATGTCCAGTACTGTTTTGAAGAGCAAGTTTCCGATGATAAGCTGAAGCAGAAATAGTGTGGAGGATCATGCAGCTGCTGTGGTCGATGAATCTTGATGAGATTCCTTCTTCTTCTTCTTCTTCTTATGATTTGAAGGCAATTTGATGCTGCAGATGCTGGTGTTGTTCTAGCCTGGCGGATGAAGACTTTCTCCGAATGCATGCATCTCTAGTAGTAAGAAAGTTCTACCAGTTGGCGCACTTCTTGGGCAAGCAGCAGCCTCCAACATCCCAACTGATCATTGCAGCAGCAGAATCGGATCAATTGTCAACAGATCTCGAGTAAAACAAACAAACACTGGAGCTTCTTGTAGACTTGTTTCAACTCTCAATGTTGTCGTTTGGATCCTTGCGAGCTCTTGGGTCGGGAAACTTAATCTCTTACAAGTGGGAATACCATCACGAAGGTCAGTACGTAGTACAACAACGATTGCGTGAGTTTTGCAGCACTCTAGAGGTCAACATTTGTGTTGTGCAAATTTCACAACAAACGAACACATGTAGACCTGCTGAAGTCCCGAAGAATTCCTAGTGAAGAAGAATTAGTGTGCCAGGAGCTCATGCATTGAAATTCTTCTGTAAACTGCAGGGAATGAATCTTCGAACTCGCCGTCTGCAGTGAAGGTTGCAGGAGGTGCAGCAGCAGCAGCCACTACACCGGCCACCGGTTTGCTGCAACATGAGTGTGGGTACTACGATGTGGAGCAAGTGCAGAGAGTGAGCAAAGCTCTGTTGCTTACACTAGCTCGAGTTTGTGTGGAGAGGTCTGGATCAAGTCATGCAGCTGGCGAGCTGGTCATGAGAAGCAATCATCTGATAAACAATTCTTCTGGAGGAGGAGGTACAAGTCCAAACGGATCAGCAATGAGAATGGAGGGGGAAATCAAGAGGGAGATGCTGGAGTATCTGCAGCAGCAAAGTGAAGCCTATGCCAGTGGAAGTGGTGCTCTCAGCAACTCTCCCGGCATGACCACAGTATGTGACAAAGCTCAAAACACTCACCACAGTTCTCACCTTCTTCTCTGCATCAGATCACGGAATTCCTTGTACATGTTGAAGATGCCATGAAGCTTGTAACAATACTCTCAAACTTGTGATTGTTGAGGTGACAAGTCCTGTTGCACATTGCAAGTGTTGGTGGTCATCAAGGAGAAGAAGAAAAATGACAATCTGAAAGAGTCGGCCTGCTAAGGCATAGACATATCCGGGGTACTCAAAAGGAATGTCACATTGCAAAGGATTCCAATTCACAATATTCAACAATTAACTTTGTTTGAATCCTTTGTATTAGTGTCCTTAAGATTCCTGAAAAAGAAAGAGATTTAGTCCTGATCAGAATAGTTCTGTAATTCTCTCTCTCTCTCTCTCTCTCTCTCTCTCTCTCTCTCTCTCTCTCTCTCTCTCGATCCGATTCTCGGTTGTTGAAAACCTGATCGTTTTTCTGCATCATGCATCTGCATGGACAGGTTGTAAATCCAGCAAAGGTAGTGGATGACATACTTGAGAGTTTTGTGCGTTCCAAAAGAACTTTGTTCACAAGGGTGATGTCGAGCAAAATCATGTGTAGCAGCGAAAAGAAGGACGACAAGAAATTCGGAGACTTTGTCCAAGAGCTGGAGCGCAGTGGAACTTGGATACTTGGACGCCGAGAGGTTAGTGATCAAAAAATCCCTCCAACTTTTTTCAGCCAACATGCAATTGAACTGAATCTATGTTCTCCTTGAACGGTATGTTCTTGCATAGTAGCTGTCAGTAAATGCTTGGAGGCTGAGAGCTTGGTTGGAACTCTTGAAAAGTTCAGAGTTAACAATTGACGACCATTTGGAAGTTGAAAAAATCAAGAGAAACTTCGATTTGAGGATCAGCAGATGATGCAACAACAAATATTAATAATGTTTTGTCTCATTACATGATCCAATTCAATGATCCAAGATTTGTCTCCAATTCAATAAAAACCTTGATCTCAATCACCAAGTTAGGAAAAAATCCAGAACTAACAATTTAGTCTAGAATCAATTAAATACCTAAAAATTACTCAAACTTTCTCAATATATATTGAGAAACAAGCTTTTTGTTTTTCTTTGACTAGGTGATTGCAAAGGCAATACTAAAGCGTGTGGATCGTAGCAAAGCGCACCATTGTGCAATGAGATTTGACAATCGTGATGAACTAGCGTATCACAAATTGAGGTGTACGCTACGACCCATCTCATGCCACAATCCCAACTGTGGAGAGGTGTTCTCTGCAATCCATGCTGAAGCACACGATGCTTCTTGCCCTTTCAAGATTCTTCACTGTCGTCTGAAATGCGAGGCAACAGTGAGTCGTAGCAATATGGACAACCATTGTGCCACTGTTTGTCCGATGAAGCCTGTCAGTTGCCCATTCCATCATGTCAGTTGCTCCTCTTCCATGCCACAGGTAAGTACGTCAATGTCATGTTTCCCATCACAAATTATCCCCATTGATAGCTAAATCATCACGCTAAAATCTAGATCATCACAAGAGTTGATGTTTCGTGCATGCAAGGATCCATTCATTTCTGTTTCAAAACTTCAAGTCTTAAATTCCTTAACTATTACACAAGATATCAATAATGTTGTGCCTCACTAGATGATCCAACAAACATATGTTAACAATGTTTTGGCTCAAATTCGAAAGACAACTTGTCCGCTGCACCAGGTTGAAAAAAAGTCCAAAATTAGCAATCTAATCTCTAGTTACCTAGATACCTGTAATCTTCTTTTTGCTCCAAAATTGCAAATTTCGAATCGTCAAAAACAACTGAAAACCGAATTCCATGATCTAAAGATATAATGTTTGGGATATGCTCGAAATCGTCTTGGAAAAACACGCACTTGAAACAAGCTTGAAATTCATGTATTTCAGTTGTGAGCATATAGGTAAAATGTTACAGTTGTGTTCATTGTGATTTGATGCTTAGTCAGTGTTGATACATGTAGGGGGAGGTTGAAAAGCATTGTGAAGACAACATGGGGCAACACTTACTATTGCTTCTGAACTCCATGCAAGATCATAAACTCTCCATCAACAATCAAAGCCAACGCATAGTTCTAATGGAAAAGGTAATTTTGCATCTCTCTCTCTCTCTCTCTCTCTCTCTCTCTCTCGGATACTAGCAATAATGTTCATTCAGCAAGTCTTTAAAGAATCTTCCTTGCAAACATCTAAGGTAAGTGGAATTTTTTATATGTCATGAAATAAAAAAATCTTAAGAGAATATTTTAATTCTATTCTCGTAATCCAATTCTAAACACCTTATCTATATTTAAGTAAATTGTAAATTATATACTTTCCAATAAATTGCACCTTATATTTTTTGCACGTCATTTGAAAAAAATTGAAGCAACTTCCCTAGAAATGGTTCATTCGCATTTTGGTAAATATCATGACCATTGCAAACCTTAAGAATCAAGTCATCGTATGTACCAAATCTGGCAACAACATACGAAGTTTTTTTGCATCTTCAAACTCAAAAACGCATCAAAAACTGCATAAAATGAATGGGTGAAGAAAAGTTGGTGACGGAGTTTGGTAATGGATTGTGCAGGCTATGTCTGTAGCTCAAAGAGCGGACACAGGGGATACAGGATGGGTGCAATCAGCTCTTCGAGAACACGAGAATCGTCTGAACTCATTAGAGGAGCAAGTGAAGAAACTCCAGCAAGAGGTGAAGGCAACAGATGTTTCTGCAGAAGTTTTGCAACTGCGGCGAGAGCTTCGCAATATCCAAAGACAAAACAAGACAACCCCATGATGGATGGATAGAACGATGGATGGATGACATCCTAAAAGGCTCCACATAATCTCTTAGTCCTTGTTATGGCAAGTTCAAAGCCAGCAACAACAATTAAAATAGGAAATGTTCCATGAAGTTGTTCCCCAAACAATAGTAACATAGTAACAATCTGCTCATAGTGGAATGACTCTGCCCTTTATGGCAGGTTCAAATTTCAAACTAAAAACTTCCACTACTTGATGTAAAATTTCTCAGCCAGATGCATGCACTTCTATGCAACATGCCCATCCATCATATGCACACATAGTACTTCAGGTTTCACTCACACATTGGGTCAAGTTCCAGCCAAAATTTTCTGCCCAAATCCTACACCAACATGTGGGCTTTTGATGAAAACCTGCCAATCATCAATAAAACAAAGCACCCAAGGAAGGGGGAGAAAAAGATAGAAGATAGAAGGACCCAAGTCCTGGCAAACTAAGGATCCTCGGAAGGCAAACGAAGAGTCTTTTCCACAGCCCAGAGGCAACAAAACAGCCACTTAACATTCCTCAAAATGTATGTGGGACCAAATGAAACTTAATGCATAGTTTTGTCGTCTCCTCAGTTGCATAGAGTGCCAACAATCCCCTGTTGAGAACATAATTCAATTTTGAAATGAATATTCAATAATATGGCACCCTTTTTTTCTGGGTGAATTTTCATTCCAAGGTGACAAAAGAAAATCATGTGCAAATAGTACAAAGGATTTTTTTGGAATTTTTTAGCAAAGGTTGCCATATTTTTG
>Ga0209611_10000281_pt1 | contig 69073 bp, 52 predicted proteins | sample S1TSphgellanicum_3_FD_187693 | JGI IMG/M metagenome (GOLD analysis project Ga0209611, IMG submission 187693) | Host-associated microbial communities from peat moss isolated from Minnesota, USA - S1T2_Fc - Sphagnum magellanicum MG (SPAdes) (version 2) | ecosystem: Host-associated > Plants > Peat...
GGGGGGGGGGGGGGGGGGGGGTGAGCAAAAAAAGACAAAATTATCAAATATATTTGGTTGGTTTTGAGAGTGTGGTGAAAGATATAGAAGCATGATTACAGTTGTTTACTTCATTTCCGGCTTTATAGCCAATTTTGGCACAATCTTCCTGAGGAAGGTTGCCACATTTTTCTATGGCAAATCCCCAGTGTGGCTACAAACAAAAAATCTTAGAAAAATAAAATAAAAAATAATACTGCTAGGGACGACTTGGGGTCGGTCGCTCCTGGCAACTACCTCCTTACTATGAGATAAATTGCCACATGATTGTCTCCTCCATTCCATGGATGGTTGACGGGTCCCCCACCCCCAATAGAAAAAAGAAAAAAATTCTCCCTTTCCCCCTCTCCCCAAAACCCAAAAAAAGGAAAAAATTGGTTGCACTGATTGCATACCGAGCCTTCCTCAGTGCCTACTTGAAATTTTTATTATGGGTCAATACCCCTTCATAACAAGATGGATACCTATTGTGCTATAAATAGGACAGAATGGGCAATTCCCTGAAACAGTGGAATTTTGCAATTTAAGAAGGGCCCGCGCCCTCCCCCTCTTTGCCTTGGATGGATGGAGGGATGGATGGATGACGGGATGAACGACGGGACAGATGGATGGAAAGGACGACCACCCAAGGATATTATAGAAATAGATTGGGAGACGCATAAGTTGTTTTGGGCATTTTGTCCTCATGTATTGCTGATGGACCTTCTTATCTCCTTCAAATAATACCTTTTTCTTCTTTCTTTTTGCCTCTTTTAGTGGGTTTTGATATGAAAGTTATGCAAATATGTGGGGACATTATGGGTCTAAGGTCATGGGAATCTATTCAAAGCCCTTTAACGGGGTGTCAAGTCTGATTATCAATCTCCTTTAATGGTATATGCCTTCTTTTTATGGAAGATTATGCCCCATTTTTTTTTAAGGGAGTTGGGTTTTGGTGGCTCTGTATTTGTGTTGTATTTAATGTGTTAAATTTTGTACCTTTGATAGACCCGTTTTGAAAAAGTATGTTTATTAGATGGAAGGGGGCCTAGACCTCCTTCAATTTTGTCTTCATGCTATTTGGGATAGCCTTCCTCTTGTAGTTAAAAAGGTGCACTTTTCTTTTGAAAGTTTGGTGGTTACTAGTGCCCCAGGTCTATAAACATCTTTGATGGACATTCATCATGACACATCTTTTAAGTTTATTTTGGAGGATGACTCCATTTCCTTAGCTTCTAGAGCTCGCATTTGCTCTTGTTCAAGTAAAGGGGTGCATTTATGGCTAATTGTTAAGTCATTATCTATTCATTTCACATTGCACATTTTCTTTTCACTTTAACATTATGTTTTCGCCTCAATTTGATTCAATTTTCGGCATCTAATCTTCTCATGTATGAGTGTGGACATGGGTTAAATGCATTTGGCACACATGCAACAAGTTGTATGTTTGGAGGTCAATGAATAACTACACATGAAGCCATTGGAAACATCCTGTACGCCCTCATTTGAGAAAATGGGCACAATGTATGAAGAGAGTGGTGGTACATCCTTATGTCAAGAACTTCATTATGAGTCGATCTCTACATGATTCATCAAGACCATGTATTTGTTACCGATGTGGTCGTCACTGTCTTGACATGAAAGATAGTAGTTATGAGTGTCATTAGTCGACCAGTAGGTGTAATAATGGAACTTAGCACCATTGCTAAAATCTGCAAATATAGAAGGTTTCATGAAAGGCACCTCTTTATTTTGATGGTCATGGAGGTGCACGACACACTTGGGCATGATATGGATCGTTTCATCAGGGAGTATGCTTATTTTTTTCCATGATAAACTATCGAAAGATCATTTATTTTTATTTTTTTGCATTTAGTTTTTAGACAACGTGTTAATATTGTGCTTCAATGTGTTTTAGAATTTGTTACAGAGAGGAATATTACTTTGACGAAATATGCTTATTCTAAACCTCCCATTACTATTAAATCTCATGATTTGCATGCATGTGACATTAGAGGGGCTATGGGTGAGATAGTTTCCTACCACAAAAAGGGATTCACTTTCTCCCTCTTTGGTTCCTACAAGCTACACATCTTTTGGCCTTTATTCGGCCTTTGTCTTTCATGTGAGGGTTCTGACCATCGGATATTTTATTGGATTTTTTTGCCTTCCTTCATAAATAGATGTGTTTTTTTTCAATTTTTTGAAATAGGTGTAGGTGGCAATCATCCCAAGGTAGATTTAGTGTTTATTGACGATAAATTTTAGAAAAAAAATCAAAGCTTTTTCTAAACAATAATAAAGTGATGACAAAAAATGATTTTAAAAAATAATTCAAAATTTTGGTAAATTTAGTCAAAAATTGCAGTAATAAACTAAAATTCCAAAAAAACAATTTGTGCCAAGTGATGAAAATTCGCCAACATAAAAAAAAATTTTAAAAAACTTGTGACAAGCTCTTGAGGCCAGTTGAAAAATGACTACATTAACAAATAATGTTTCATTTTTTTTTTGGCAAAGTGAAAAAAAAACCAACCCATCTATGCAAGAATATTCGTTTTATTATTGCCATTGTGCAAATATTTGCCACCAAAACAAAATGCATGTTAGGAGCAAAATTTTCTTGGAGCAAAATTTCGCCAAAATATGAAACATAAAAATAAAATGGAACATTTTGTCACACTATTTTTATTTCACTTTTTCTGGAAAATCATCACATTTAAAAAAAAGAAATTGGAATTTTTTTTCACTGCATTTGGAGTCTGATTTATTTCTTAAACTAGTTTTTTCATTACTAAGACATGTTCTAAAAACTAGTTACCAATTTAATGCTAAATCCCTCTTGGGATGCTAGCCATTTCTGGGACATCAGAAAATTGAAAAAAAAGAAATCACTGGTCAGGGGCAGTGTTTTTTTTAGGAATTTTTGTCTTTAGCCAAAATGGCAATCATCCAGTGGAAGATCTAGAAAAAGTGGTGATCATCCTTAGGAAGATTTAGCCAAATCTGGCTATAAATCCTGTATGAAAGACAAAACTGCACTCATCTTTCTATATTTTTGGCTAAACATTGAAAACCAAATATAGAAATCTGGAGATTTTTACTCCCCCGCCCCCCTCCTCCCTTTTGGCGATTGAAAACCTCCAAAACCACTTTATTTCTGAATTTCTGGTTTTTTTTTTTTTTTGGCGAAATTTCGCCCAAACATACATTGGTCAGGAGCAGTGATTTTTTTTTTGTGGCGAAAATTCGCCATTTTGCTATGAAAAAAAAAAGTCCCAAGCAACATGTTCAAAGGAACTTTGTGGAAAAAAATTCCAAAAAAAATCACCACATTTTGAAAAAAGAAAGTTATGAAATCACCAAGATTTTTGTAGGATTTAGGCAGATTTTTTTTTTGGAAGTCGCCCTATTTAGCTAATAGGTTCTAGTGGTTCGCCAAAGGATTCCTAGATTTTTCACTTATTTATTTGTCTTGTAACCAGGTTTGGCTAAATCCTCTTGGGGCTGATGGCCACTTTTGGTGCAATATGAGAAAATTAAGGAAAAAAAAAAAATCACTGGTCAGGAATGATACAGTGTTTTTTCTTTTTGGCGAATTTTCGCCAATTGGCGACCCAAAAAATGGAACAAATCATTTTTATCAGTAAATTCGAAACTAATTTTCTTAGAAAAGTCGCCAAACTTTCTAAACCACAAAACTGATGGAATTTTTTTAAATAATTTTTAAAAATTAAATTATATATAATTATATATATATACACACACACATACACACACACACAACGTTATAAAAATTATTATAAATAAAAATATAATTTTTTAATAAATAATTAAAAAGTTTATTATTTGAAAAAAAAACCTGGGACTCAGGAGCGAGCAGAGAGGAATCCCACACAAAAAGTGGTGCGAACTCCAAAAGTGAAATAAAAAGAGGGAAAAAGAAAAGGGTAAAAAGGTGCAGATTGCGAGAAAAAGTCCCTAAAAGAACCCCCATACGCACAAAAGGAGAAAGAAAATGAATGAAGAGAAGACGAAGAGAGAGAGAGATGGCGGGGCGGACGTGGGAGTGTGTGCGAGAGAGACAAGAGAGAGAGACGAGGGTTTGAACCTTGAGGTGCAAGGTGTGCGAGTGTGATCCCTGGCCCACTTCTTTGGCGCAGGCGGACATGTTCAACAATACTAGCAAGGAGCGAAGGAGTAGTGGCGATGATGGTTTCGCGGTCTTCCAGAACGGGAACGGACGAAACAAGGAGCGACCGTCTGTTGTGCCTTCTTCTTCTGCTGCTGCTGCTGCTGCACCTGCCTCTGCTGCTCTTCACTTCCGTGGCACCATGGACAACAACTCCACATACCCCGACGATGGTACGTGATTTTTTGCCCGTGGGGTGGGGGTGGGGTTGGGTCTTTGAGAGGTTTCGATGATGATGGTTTTTTTTTTTGGGCTTGGTTGTTCTCTTTCAAGGAAAATAGGGTTTGAACCCATGGGATCACTGGAAAACGTTTGGGCCAGCTGTTGTTTGCATCATCGTGCGCACTTTTCCGTTTCTCCTTTCCCCTCAATCCCGCACACCTGCTCTGATGGAAAGAAAAAAAAAAGAAAATTCTTAGTGCGGACAGTTGGTGCTGCTGTCAGTAGGGTTTGCCAACTTGAAGCAGATTTTGGCTTTTTTGCGATATTGTATCCTTGGCTTTCAGAAGTGAGCGCACGTGTTTATAGCCACGAAATGGATCATTGGTTGTGGATCAGGTATCTTGGAGATCAGGGATAGTTGCAGCTGCACCAACCAGTGGCAGCTGATTCAACAAAACTGATTGTGCTAGTAGGTTTTGCACACCTGAAGCAGAGACAGGCTTGTCTTGTACTGTACAGATCTGTTGTTTCAAGGTGCAACCCATGGTTCATTCTGGAGGGCTTCCAATCAAGGATTCCTAATCTTTGGTTTCCCTTGTGGTCACGCACAAAGACTTGATAATCTGGGCATATCTGGAGGAGCATCACAATTCAACACACCTGCCTCTAACTTTCCTTTCAAAAAATGCAAAGAGTTGAACGGTAGCATTTTGTTGTGATAAAAAAAGCTGGAAATAATTTATACCATTGCAGGTCCTGATGAATTTACATGAGGACTGTAGTTCAACAATGCCTTTGTAAAAGCTGTGGAATATTAGGGTTTTGAACAGTGAGGTGAGGGATTTAAGTTCATCTCATTAGCTGTGTCTGCATATTCAATATTTGAATGTGTGATATGATGCCCTTCTGCCAACAGTGTGCATCATCAATGTATGAGTCTGTATGGATGGCAACTCTTTGTGCTTCAAACAATTTACCAGGGAATTATGTGAACTCTCTTAGCAATATTTGCTGATGCCCATGTGTTCAACTTCATTGTCTAACTATGTCTGCAACCTGAACTGTAGCAAACCACTTTTTTCATTGTTTTACTGTTGTTCTGCAGAGGACTCTGACACAGACAGTGAGGAGTCAGATGTGAGTGGATCTGATGGAGAGGATGCTTCGTGGATTTCCTGGTTCTGTGGCCTGAGAGGCAATGAGTTCTTCTGTGAGGTGGATGATGAGTACATTCATGATGAGTTCAATCTCAGTGGCCTCAGCGCCCAGGTTCCCTACTATGATTATGCGCTTGATCTCATTCTGGATGTGGAGTCTCCTAATGGTAAGAGCAGGTCATTGTATCTCACTTTCCATTCTGTGGCTAGAAATGATCTGTAATGCAGATGTTGCATGGCAGTTTCTTGGTATTGACCATGAACACTGAAAAATTCTTCCTTGAGAGATATAGACAGCAGACATAATGTAGCGTTTATTGGCTAGACATAAACAAGCAGAAGGAAATGTGCAGTATTTAGAATTTTGTCATATGTTTGTGAGTTGTCTTTATATGGAAGCATGGAAAAACAATAGGGGTTTGAGTTTTACCTGCAGTGGTTGTGAGAAGTGTTGGGGATCTGATCATTGTACCATCCTCATTAAATCTGATGCATGTAATGCCTGTAATTGCAGATGATTTGTTTACAGAGGAGCAAAACGAAATGGTAGAGTCTGCTGCTGAGATGCTGTATGGACTCATACATGTCCGGTACATCCTAACTAGCAAAGGGATGAATGCCATGGTATGTTCTCTTTTCCTGCTCTTTGTTTAATGGGATGAGGTCCTTTTTTGAAGAGTTCAGAGGGACAAGTGCTATTGGGTCATGTCCATACATGAGTTCCAACTTTTTTGCATCCAACTTGAAGGTAGCACCAGTGAGTTCAGGTATGTGCATGTGTGGCATTGTTATCTTACTTAATGCCATGATGATTTGCAGTTAGAGAAGTGCAAGAATGTGGACTTTGGGAGGTGCCCCAGAATGTATTGCTCTGGCCAGCCATGTCTGCCCATGGGGCAGTCTGATATCTCAAGGACAAGTACTGTGAAAATCTACTGTCCCAAATGTGAAGACATATATTACCCTCGGTCCAAATGCCAAGGCAGTATCCTCTTTCACACACACTTTGTCATGGCATGTGTTAATGAAGTGGGATGCATTGTGGAAAGAATCAACTAATGCAGAAACTTTTAATTACATTATGATGATGTCAAGTTTGTAGCTGCCACTTCCTTAGCTTGGAATTCCTAGAATTGAGCCACTTCAATCATTGCAATCATTTGTAAGAAGAATACCTTCATTTGTGTATCTCCATGAGCATGAAATTCTACCATGGCTAGTGTTCGCCACAAGGGTTTAAGAAGGTCACAGCAGTTAATTGACTAGAGCCTGTAGGATGAGAGGCCTTAAACAGCCAGGTGCAATGCCCTATGGCATCAAAGCAGTGCCTGAAACTGAGTTTTGGGCTTTTGATGGTGTCCTCAGATGTACCAACTGAAATTTGGACTGTGATTATGGGTGTCTGTTTTTTTGGTAAAATCAACTGCTGCATAGACCATTTTCTGGTGATTTCTTGACAGAGGTCTAGATATTGATGGCGCATACTTTGGAACAACATTTCCTCATCTGTTTTTGATGACTTATCCTCAAGTGAAACCGGCGAAGCCAACTCAGAGCTATGTACCAAGGATATTTGGGTTCAAACTCCACAAGAGTGCTAGGTAGTTGACTTTGCCACAAATGGAAGTGGCAAATGTAGTTAGATCTGATTCTGCGGTGGTGGATGCAGTCAAGATGCTGTGGGGATGCCATATTCTGCTCTCATATGCTTCTGTACCTTACTTTTGGACTTTGTACCTTGGGCAGGAGGACTCAGTTAGCTTTTTGGCAATGTTATTTGATTTGTACCAGTTAGATTTGCAGCCTTGTGTTCATGTTAAACCATGTAATTGGAATTGGACCTCAATTGGTGACAGATCTCATATGAGCAATTGCACTTCTGTAACTTTGTAATTTGCCATTGGCCATTTTAGAGATAGATTGTATAGATGAAAGCTAGTGGAGATCGTTTGGTGGTGTATGTACTGCAAACATGAATAGATTCTGTTGTCCACATTCTCCAAGTTTTGTGATGGCTGCTTTCTGCTCAATATTTGTACAATGTGAGATGGGTATGGATCTTGTTGAAGTTTCTGGGACTTGCAGCTATGACTTGGTTTCTTTGGAATGGAGATCGCTCTGATATCATATTCCCCAAGGGACAGTGATGTCTTGGACCCTGACTCAATTGTGGTAGGTTTCATGCTTGCTTGCAAATAATGGTAGATCATTTTCTAGCAAGAAAATTTGAACACTATGGCATTAGGATGATTTTTATTCCTTGTTTGTATGGAAAAAACTCGGATAAATCAACTTAATTTAACATCTGGCCCGCAAAGCTTCTTCAGTGTTTAAATTGTGAAATTAATTTTGATGAAATCTTCTTAACGCACAGGGTCATTCTGGACAAAATTAATATTAATACCATTAATTTTGTTTAAATTACATTTAAACCAGTTATATTACTTAATAGAACACTGAAATTGCAACTAAACCAAAAACATTAGAAATAAATAAAGTCAGATTCCTAACGAGTTAATTAGAATAACTTTTCAATTAATTGCTTTTTTGCAACTCCTGTTTGTGCGTTTGCACTTTTGGCTGCTGTCTCCTGGTTGGATATTGGTCCTCTCTTCTCATTCCTTCCTTTCCCCTTCTGGATGGGTGTTTTCTCAAAAATTAAGTTTGGCAGCAGAGTTATCCATAAAGTCAACCTGTCTTTGGGCCTGCTTTCACCCCCTATCCCCTCTTTCAATGATATCTGCAAAGTTATGAAATTTTATTCAATCTCGATATGAAATGTTGAAGCTCAGCATTTAATGCACAAGGTTCAAGACTAATCATAGTAGTTGTATAGGTAGGAGCAGTGAAAATATATGTAGGGTAGATCAGCCCATCACCAATCACCTGCCTACGACCGAACACTTATTAATATCTTCATCATATGTGTTTTAAAATGTTACGGGAATGCTATTTCAAGCTCTAGAAATCATCTTTGAAATGCAAAGGAAAAAGAGTAATGAAAAAATAGCAAGAAAAATAAGGTTTTCAACTTACAAAATGTGTTTTTTTTTTTTTTCCTTCTCTTACTTTCAAACCTCATAACTTTCTAATTTTTTATTCATTTTAAACAATTTAAAGTGCTATGGGAATGTCTCTTGAAGTTTTACAATCATCTTTGAACTTTAATAGTCACAAAATAACATACAAGGAATTTTTTGGGTGTTTGGGAACTGGCTTTGTAACATTTGGTGATTTGTTTTTTTTTGAGTTCTTGACTCCTTTTATTTTGGGGGGTTGTAATTTTCTTAATCCTAATCCATTTTTGATGATTTTTAGTGCATCAAAAACACCAATAAGAAGGGTTCAAATTTTGTTTGAACACTAGAAACAATGAAGCCCTCCCCTTGGATCTAGCTTGCCCTGAGCATTTAAGTGTTTGGTCATCAACTGGTCTGCCCCAATAATAATGGAGGCACTCAGAAAAGAGGAAGATAGGATGAAACTCAATTTACCACCAAAATTGGTGGAAAAACTGGTTTGGGTCCTTGTTATTTTGCTTTGTAAAGTTTTCATTCTTAGTTAGATGTTTGATGTCATATTATGTCGAAATTGGCTGTTTTCAGCCTCTACTTGTGAAACTTCATAAATAACTCTAATGTTTCGTCATTTGAATAGATCTTGGATTTAAATTAAGTATCAAATCATTTGGCTCCTCTTATGTGAAAACTTCTCCAAAAAAATGTGGATGGCATGTTCTACATTAAAATTGGACTTTTCAAGAAGTAATCGACCTTTTGTTTATCAAAGTATTTTCTATTTTTGGGGAGATTTCTTCAATTTCTATGCAAATTTTAACATGTTGTGTAAGATAAGTCTCACACTTGGATTTGACCTGGTGTTGTTCCCCACTGCTTCCATTTTGTTCACGTACCTCCTTAAACACCTACGCTACCTACATATAAAAAACCATGCACTTGGTGAAGTTATGACATTCAAGTTTGTTTTGTAACCTAGGGTTAACTTTGACTTCTAGACAAGTGGAATCAAAACCCATTGTGAACTTCCCAAGTGATCCAAGGCCTTGTCACCCAAAATTACCATCTCCCACCTTCTAACCTATCCCCAAATTTATTTAGTTCAAAGACTTAGCATGCCGAAGGCATCAGCTCAGGCCCCCTTCCTTGAACCTTCATTCATTGGCACCTATGCGGCTCATGAGTCTATCAAACTGAAAGTTGAACCCAACCCAACACTTAGACTTGTGATCCAAGCCGTCATGGGGGTTGCTCCACAATGATTTAGATTTGGGCTTCAACTAGGTGAATCCTCACACTTGAGGGTCCACTTAGAAAGGCATGTCACTTTCCCCTTCTTTAGAAATGTCAACATCCTCATTGACAGTACTTTGGGGTGACCGCCTTTGGCATTTTCACCAACTTCTCTCCTTCAACCTAATGATGGGATTAACTACTTCCCAATCAAAAGGGGCCCTTTCGCATTGTGTCTTTATGTTCTCAATGTAGGAGGTATTACCGAATGTGTCTTTCATTTTCACCTAGTGCACTCACTTTTGGCATTTTCCTTAATTCTCCCTTTTCAACCATCTCTTCCTTATTTTTTGAAGTCCATTTTGAATCTAGTTTAGGAATGTCGATCACCACACATTAGAAGAAAATTGCGTTTTTTCAACTAATCAATTTGTAACTACTTGTAACTATTTGTTGTTTACAACTAATGTTGGTTATTTCTACAACTATTTTTTGCATTTGATCATGCTTGCAATTATATTCCAATTAGCTCACAACTATTTTTTTTCCATCCTTTCATTTGGACAATTTTAACATGTTTTTCATTCAAGAAGAGCCCTTTATGTACCATTAGCTACAAGTGTGTCCAAATGAGTAACAACCATTTTGGTATTCAAAATGTATTATGTGTATTTTAAGGTGTATGGGTTTACAAATGGTGTACTAAACGTAATCTACCCATTAATATATGATAATATATTACGATGTACATGTGTATAATATGGGTTATATATATATATTGATCGTATTCAAGTTGTATGTAGGTTATATTTTATACACAAACTATTGTTAATTTTTCAATCATCAAAAAATTCTAGCAATTTTTTTAAAAAAAGTAAATAATGTACAATTATTGCAAACACATTAAAATTATAACAGTTATACATTAATTACAATATTTATTTAATTTATGATTGAACTTAATATTCATAACTTTTTATTTATATTTCAAATTGGTATTCAAAATATTCACAATAATTTTATTGAAATTAAAATCATTGATATAATTTTTGTAATTATATTAATTTCATGACATTAAGTTATTTATAATTTCAAAGAAATCGAGTATATTCCAACATAGATTATTATATTAATTATTTATATTTTTTGAATAACAATAAAATTACTATGATTAATGTATAATTATTATAATATACAATTTTATTTTTCTTTTACATTAATTATAATAGGCACGTAATTTAAAACTCAGTTTTTAAAAAATAAAAATAAAAATTGTTACCACTAAATTAAATGAAATCATTTAACTTGAAGAATTGTAAGAGTTAAAATCTAGTATATTATAATATCTAATTATGTATTTACAACATATAATCAATACAAAACATTGATTTTACTCAAAATTTTTAAATAATTATAATAAAATAATTTACCTACTATTTATTACTGCTTATTGATAATAAATAAATTTTATTACAACATAAAATTTCACATTAATTAAAATGATAGTTCCCAATCATAAAAATTGATTATTTTACGTATTTACAATACTTATATTTTAATAATATAAATTTAATTTCATATCAATAATTGAAAAGTTATGTCTTATAACTAATATTTTTATTTAAATTTTTTATAAAAATCTTAAAATAATGATAAAAGTTGATGTAATTACTGAATTTTAAAAAAAAGATACAATAAATAATTTTAAGCATTACTCATTATTTATTTATTTACAATAAATTTTTATATAATAATATTTATTTTTTAGTAATAATAATAGTTTTATATTAACATAAAATTATTATAAAATCATTGTAATTACTGAAATTATTTGTAAGCTAGAACTACAAGATTTGCATAATTAGTTTATAATTGAATTTAAATTTTCAAAATTTATAATATATAAATTATAACTTTAGTTCTTATTTAAATTTCGAGGATAATTATAATTTTATTAAAATTCTTATTGTAATGACCATAACTACACATATTGGAATATAATAAATTAAAATATTTATTTCTTGTAAATACTTATGCATACGAATATTTTTATAAATAATTGTAATTGATAGTATTTATTAATTATAAGTTACATTAAATAATTATTGTTATGACATAGATCTTTATATTATGTAATTTGTATTCTTATAGTAGAAAAATCAATTATCGTAATTAATGTTACATTATTTTAAAAACATTGTAATTACTTCAAATAAGAATTAATCATAATATTTGCATAAATACTTTCTAATTGAACATATTTCTTCATAGTTTGCAATTTATAACTTTAAATCCGAATTAAAATTTTGGAAAAATTTTATGGAGTTAAAAAAAAAATTGTAATTGTAGGAATTATTATAGAATAATTATTTTCAAAAAAAAAATGTCATTACTTATCTATGGTAAAATATTTGTATAGTAAATTTAGAATAATTAAAAAATTTAATGTATGTTCAAGAGATTATTGTATTTATAGTGAATAATTACCAATAGAAAAAAAAGATTCATTTGACTAATAAAAGTTTGTATAGTAATGAATGTAATTATAATGGATAATTACAGTAATTTTTTAAATATTAATTTTAAAATAAATAATTCCTGTAGGAATTTATTTTCTAATGGCAATTGTTAATTCACTATTTATAATTTGAAAATAAATATTTATTACATTTATTATATTTTTATTATAATAATGAGATTATTTTTACATTAATTATAGTATCTATAATTCGACCAGATTTTTAAAAGTAAGATTTAAAAAATATTTTAGTTATTTATTTATCTATGTATTATGTATTGATAATTTGTGAATAATTAGATAGCTAGTTAACTAAATATTAAGAAGTAATTACTTATTTATGTAATTGATAAAGAATATTTAATATTTGTAATTTATAGTTTATGCTTTCAATATATGTTCAATTGAATCATTATTAATTAAATGATTATTTAATTATCGAATTGTGTTTTTTACAATTTTATTTTTATTTTTAAAAAGGCATGAAAAAAGTTTTGGAGTTGTAACTTAATTTATTAGTAAGTTGTAACTTCAAAATTTATCCCATATCATTTGTTCTTCATTCTTATTTTTAACACCATATAAATAAGGGTTGTAATCATTTAATTATGCATTAAAAATTTTGTGCACATGGGATGAATGAATCAAAAGGCTTAACTTAAAACAAATATATATATATATATATGTAGACTTCTAAACTACTTACCTCCCTAACCTACTTATCTACCTAGTTAAATAGATATTTAGTTTAACCTACCTACTTAAGATGACCTATGTACTTGTGTACTTAAATACCTACTTATATGAATAGGTATTTAGCTTAAAAAGGTAGAACCTACCTATCTACCTTTATACCTAAGTAAATAGGTAGGTAGGTATGTAGCCTAAGTTTGTGGGCCTTTACCTAAATACCTACCAACTTAATATTAATATTTTCTATGATTTTTTTTAAATGCCACATGGCATATTTACATTGGGCTTCGTGTAATCATATAAGATCATCCAAGCATTTGAATTGAATATCCCAAATTATTTCAAAATAACAGTAACAATAATAATAAATATTGGAACATGTGGTAGCACATCATTTGCCCTCGATTGGGACCAAAATAGTCACATGTGACAATACGTATAAAATGGAATCAAAAGATGACCTTGTATTTGTTGATTTTTTTTTCATCTAATAGCTTTTGTGGTTTGTGACTAATATCACATGTGACTTGTCTAAAGCAACTAATGGGATTTTAATTACAAATGTTGCTTGCGACTAAAATTTAGTCATAAAAACTAGTTGAAAATAAGTGTTTTTCTTTTAGTGACGTAGTGTCACAACCCTCGCCTTGGGCTTGCGACCAAGGTAAGGGCTTGCAAAGGTGTGGGTCAAGAGTAAACCTTGAGTGTCACATTTCATGCTCCTTAAAATGTAGGAAAGTGTGAAGGAATGAACCCCCACACACCCAAATGGGTTCCTCATTTGGGAGTTAAAATCCCAATGGACTTCCAAATTTTCAAAGAGCAATTTCAGGGGTCAAAACTCATTGGATTGAAGAGTTCATTATACCATTACAAATCTCTTGAGACATAAATGTCAAAAATGGTTCGCATGACTCATTTGAGTATTTGAAACATAAGTTATGGCCAAAAGAAGGGCCAAGAATCAAACTGCCAATTTGACTCCCGATCACTAAAAATCAAGAATTACCTTGATTTACTTATGTGCAGGTGACGTGCCACATATCATTGGAAAGTTCTTGACAAGTGCTATAACTCTTATTTCAACCTCACCTCAATTGAAAGTTTGCACAAGAATTTATGGCCTTTCAAAATGCCGAAAGTCCCAATTTTGAGAATTTCGGGACTCCCAAGTTGGGAGTCTTAAGACAAAATGACATTTGGATGTAGCCCTCATGGCTAATCATAGATAATAGTGTAAAGGGGAAGGTGGTGGCTTTCCCCAAATCCAGGCCGTGGTGAATCTTGTGAATCCGTGTGTGCTCGTGGTTCGTTCGTGCATCAAAAATGTTCCAACTGTGCATTAACCAACTTGTTATTTGGTTTGTGTAGATCCATGTGAATAATTGACTTGCATGTCACTCATCCTAGTCCCCATTTCAGAGTTCTAGCACGCCCCTTTACCCTCAAAATGCAAGCTAAGGAGCGTATCTCCACATTTTCTTCTTCCACTATTTTCACCTTTGGGCTCACAGTTGAATTTTACAAGGAATTTGAGGGTGCATCACATGGTATCAGAGTTCTGGCAGAGTTCGATTGACCTATTGGGGAGTTTCGATGGCACCGAAGAAGATTCGTAAACCAGTACAAGAAACTATGGTGGAAGAACCCACCCAATACTTAGATGTTCCATCTAAGGCCATTAGGGAAGAGGAACAAAAGGATTCTAAAAAACAAAAAGACTGTGACAACTGTGATGATCGTGAAAATGAAGAAGAACAACCAACCATAGTTCTGTTCATTCCAGAACAATTGAAGGCTTTACTTAAAATGAATAGACTTGATTTCAGCAATTTGGTTGAGTTCCTCAAAGGAAGATCATCTAAAAGTGTAAGATTCAAGGCCACGAAGCCTGGGAATTTTGATGAAGTCCGAGATCAGAAGGTTATGAATGTTTGGCTTGCAAAAATGGAAGACTATTTTCATGCCACCAAAGTTCGGCAACATTTGGCCGTGGAATTTGCCTAATCCTACTTAAAAGGTTATGGAGGATAATGAGGCAAGAGGAAGGGAAAACCCATGGCTACACATGGGAATTCTTTAAAAAATGTATTGAATTGGAATTCATTCCAAATAATTTTGACAACATTTTAAGGTGCAAATTTCGTGACCTTGTGAATGTGATGAATGATAATTTGAGCCAATATGTGAGGGCATATTCTGAACTCATGCTTGAGATCCACCATATGCATGAGTTAGACTGGGTGTGCCATTTTGTGATGGGGCTCCTAACTTGGGTCAAACCCAAGCTTGAGGAAAATTGGCCCACCCCATTGTTTGAGGCCATCACAAAGTGGAAGGTTTTTAAAATGTGGGATGGGGTGAAAAGTCTGAGTTCAAGAAGGAGAACAAATTCCCTCACAAGAAGGCATGCCATGGAGGGGAATGGAACTGAGGGCAAAACACTTCAAAAGGGGAAATGCCCAAAAATTTTCAAGGCTTGGGTTTCAAACCCAAAAGGAATTTCATCAAGAAGGGGGTTCCTTTAAAAGGGAGCCAGCCCAAGGGGGATGTTACCAGGAAGCCCAAAGGAGCGTGCTTCAATTGTAATGAAGTGGGACATTATTCCAAAAATTGCCCTAAACCCAAACCGAGCGATGGGGGTTCCAAGGTAATTGCCCCTATCACTAACCTAGCCCAAAGCAAATGTAATCGCCTTAATTTTTTTAAAAGGAAGGTTTTTAAACGGGAAGTGTTATGTCTTTTGGACATAGGGGCTTCCCATAATTTCATAACCTGAAAAAGTGCTGAAAGAATGGAACTCCAATTATAGGAGCTCAAGGCACCCATCGAAGTGCATTTTGTGGATGGGGTTCCCCATCCCACCACATTGCAAATAAGAGACATACCTCTTCAACTAGGGAATTGGAGAAAAAAAGTGGATTTATTAGTTTCCATCTTAGGGGGAATGGAATGCATTTTGGGAATATAATTCATCACCCATAACAATGTGTTCATAGAAAGGCACAATAGGTTAGTTAAAATCCCATTCAAAAATGAGATTGTTCAGGTGAAAGCACATGAAAAGCTTAGTGTGGGTGGGTCAACCATCCACTTGATGTTAGAAAAAACCTTGGAAAATGAATACATGGGAGATTATGGCATGTTGGGTGTGATGCGTGTGTTGGAAAAATTTGAACCAAAGGAAGCTACCAACTTGGTAAGTTTTCCCAAGTGCGTTAAGCAAATGTTGGACGAATTCCCAGATGTGATGCTTGAAGAGTTGCTTAATGAGTTGCCCCCAAGAAAACGAGTTGACCATGTAATCGAGGTGATGCCAAGAGTGGCACCTCTCGCCAAAGCCCCATATTGAATGAATCATGAGGAGTTGAAGGAACTTAAAGTTCAACTTGAGGAATTATTTATAAAGAAATACATCAAATTTAATAAGTCGCCATATGGGGCACCCATCCTTTTTTGTTCACAAAAAGGATGGGACATTGAAGATGTGTGTGGGTTATAGAGCCCTCAACAAGGTGACGGTGAAAAATTGATACCCATTACTTCAAATTGATGATTTGTTTGATTGATTTTCGAGAGTTAAAATGTTAAATAGGATTGAGCTACGTTTGAAATATTACCAAATTCGAATTGCAGAAGGGGACGGAAAAAAGACCAATTGTCACACAAGGTATGGTTCATAAAAATTCTTGGTGATGTTTTTTGGATTCACCAATGCACTTGCCACATTTTGCACATTCATGAACAACATTTTATAGGAGTGGTTTAATGATTTTGTGGTTGTATATAAAGACGACCTTTTGGTCTATAACAACTTTTCGAAAGAGCATGTGGAATATCTCCAAAAGGTGTTCCAAAGGTTGAAGGAAAACAAGTTGTACGTTAAGTTCAAGAAATGCAAATTTGGGGTGACGAAAGTGAATTTCCTTGGACATAGGATCATCCAAGAAGGCTTGAAGATGGATGATCACAAGGTGAAAATAATTTTGGATTGGGAGCCACCTAGGTCGGTTTCGGCCTTAAAATCATTTTTAGAATTAGCTTCTTATTATCGCAAGTTCATCAAGAACTTTGCAAAAATAACCACACCTTTGAGAAACCTTTTAAAAAAGTCATCCGGAATTTATGAATGGGATGAAGCATGTAATGAGGCCTTTGAAACCTTGAAAGGCATTTTGGTGAAAACACTCGTTTTGAAGTTGTTCGACTTTGATAACGATTTTAAAATCCATTCCGATGCCTCCGACTTTGTGGTTGGAGAAGTCCTAGTGCAACATGGAAGGCTGATGGCATTTGAAAGCAAAAAGTTGAACGAAACGGAACAAAGGTGGCCAACACATGAAAAGGAAATGTGGGTTGTGATACATAATCTCAAGACTTGGGGCTATTACATAGGCTCCAAAAATGTGGTGGTGTGGATCGACAATGTCACCTTTAAATATTTTGCCACTCAACCAAAATTGTGATCAAAACAAGTGAAATGGCAAAACACATTGGTTTTGTTCAACATGGACATTTGGCATAAGCCCGAGAAGGATAATATGGTGCTCGATGCATTAAGTTGAAAACACCAACTTAAGGTGGTGTATGTGGGGGAAACATAACTTCAAAAGGAAGTTCAATTAGCGAACTGCCATGACGGGTTGGCCAAGGAAATAAAGCAAAACATTAAAAAAATAATCAAATCACATTTCCATTTGCAAGATGGATTATTGTGGTATAAGCAAAATCAGCTCTATGTTCTGGAAGGGAAGTTCAAGGATGTGATTTTGAAGGAATGCCATGATGGGCCGCTTGTGGGCCACGGTGGTGCAAAACGCACCATAACATTCCTCAAGAAAATCTATTATTGGCTTAATTTAAAAGACGATGTGGAGGAATACGTGAAAACTTACTTAACTTGCCAACAAAATTGAACACTCAATAAAAACAAACAAAATTGTTGCAATTGTTACCGATTCCTAAAGGACTATGGGAAAGTGTGTCCATGGATTTCATGGTGAGTTTGCCACCATCAAAGTGTTTTGATGTGATCATGGTGGTGGTTGATTGATTTAGCAAAATGGCACACTTCATTCCCACTAAGGAAAATGCCACGGCCCAAAAAACAAAAAGGTTATTCTTCACGCACGTGTTCAAAAATCATGGCCTCCCCAAGGACATTGTGTTAGATCGAGACCCAAAGTTCACAAACAAGTTTTAGTAAGCCTTGTGGAAGCGCATGGGGTCGGAGCTCAAGATGAGCATCTCGTTCCGACCCCAAACGGATGGACAAACCAAGATAGTGAACTTGGTTATCCAATAATTCTTAAGGAATTATGTCACGACGGATCAATAAGATTGAGTGAACCATTTGGAGTTGGCCGAGTTTTGCTACAACAATTCAGAGCATTCAATAATAGTGGCCACCCCCTTTCAAATGGTGATGGGCAAGTCACCAATTGTTTTTACAACTTGGGCCGCACATGGGCAACCCCCAAGTGATACAAGTGAAGAAGTGCCAATGGTCACACAACTTGATGAAGAGAACTGGCACGTTGTGGGAGATGGCTAAGGCCAATCTTGAAAAGGTGCATAAATGATACAAGGATTTTGTTGATTTTTTTTTTCATCTAATACCCTTTGTGATTTGTGAATAATATCACATGTGATTTGTCTAAGGCAACTAAAGGGATTTTAATCACAAATGTCGCTTGTAATTAAAATTTGGGTGTAGAGACTAAGTGAAAATACGTGTTTTTTTTTTAGTGACATTGGACGAGGGTTACGAACATGCCAATAGATGATGTTGGATTAGGCTTTACGATCCAAAATTCCTTTCACCCAAGCAAGGCATGATTCGTAAGTTCATATGTACGAAGTTTTTTTAAAAATTCGGAACGTGCCATTTTATTCGCACACACCACCACCTTAACATCGCCTGATTGAATCTTGGAGTTTTTCGATTTGAGTTCAACCCCAAGTTCATTTCTATTGGTTGCCACTCCCTTGCCTTTCATAGTCCCTTCCTCCATTATGAACCTTAACCTTTATGTAGCCAACTACGTTCGTGAAAACCTTTAACCTTCACTTAGTGAAAGTAATAAATTTAATTATTTTGTGGGCATTCTCCCCCACTTTAGAGGTTGATGTTCTCATTAACATTTAAGCCATTTATTAGTGGGTCCTTTTTTCTCTTTCAGGTTCTTTTCATTCCAAGTTTGTGGCCTTTCCTTGTTCGAACTTGTTCACCATTTTTGGCAATTCTTCCACATTCCTCCTTATGATGATAACCCTTGTATTTCACTAGGTATTCTTTGCCTTTGAGGCTTGTTTACCTTCCGTGGAGTATGCCTTCAATTGCGGCGACAAGTCGATGTTCGATGGCATCAACTTCTGGTCACACTCTTTATTTCTAGTCACATTTTTTGCTTTTGGTCTATCCTCTATTCATCACATAGAAACAATTAAAATTTTGAAACCTAAAAGGTCCGATGTGCCACAAAATTAATTAACAACTTTAGGGTGTACATGTTGGATTGTGATTTACACAAATGTAAAAAGGCCCACATACTTGGCAATGAAATGTGGGGTAGTCCATCGGGCATCTTAAAATCCTGAATGTTCAACCACAAGTGTTGCCCAACCCCAAACTCCACATGTATTCGTGTGTATTATTGGCATGTTTATAATACTGCTTATGTATTTGTTCTAAAAGCTTTTTGGTTTAGGCATATTTTTTTTAACGACCCTTGACCATTTCCAAAGTTTCCTTGGAATGATCTTTTTGTCCCATGGGAATGGCTAAGTCCATCAGCTTCTTGGCTTATTTCCCAATGTTAATTTGAATGGGGACATTTTAGTCACCGAATGTGTTGTGGAGTTATAACAAAACTCCACCAAGCTTAGATGTTCACCCCAATCTTTCTTATCAACATTCACATAGTTTCTAAGGTATTAATTTAACACCCCATTGACTTTTTTTGTTTACCATTAGTTTGTCAATGGAAAGCCATGTTAAACAACAATTTCATCCCCACCTTTCAGAACAAATGTTTCCAAAAACCCATCGTAAATTTGGCGTCCCTGTCACTTATGATAAATTGTGGCATCCCGTGATGCCCAATCCACATATCAAAGAACAACTTTGTTAAATCAAAAATGGTCATGATCATTTTAATTGACCCTAAGAAGTTGCAAGCCATATGAGACTGGAAAATGGTCATGGTCAAAGGAATATGATCATTCCTAGGTTTGGCTAACTTCTACCAAAAGTTCATAAAGGGTTTTTCGCAAATGGCGAAACCACTTTCGAATCTCCTTAAAAAAAATTGTCCTTCAAATGAAAGGAGGAGCAACATAAAGCATTTAAGGACTTGGAAGAAAAGCTTTTGTTTGCCCCTATGTTGAAGTTTCTAGACTTCACAAAATCGTTTAAAATTCACACTTATGTAAATGACTTTATTAACGGGGTGTTCATGCAAGATGGACACCCAATTGTTTTTGAAAGCAAAAAAATTATGTGGAGTATAGTTGCAATGGCCAACTAATGAGAAAGATTTGTACATCGTCATGTGTTGCCTAAAAAAGTGGCAACATTATTTGACAACACGCAAGACCAAAGTCTTTATGGACAAATGTTTCCTTGAAATACTTTGAAGCCCAACCAAAGGCTTTAACAAAGTAGTTGAGATGGCACAATACCTTGGCATTGCTAGATGTGGAGTTAATCCACGAACTAGGACATGACAATGTAGTCCTTGATGTATTAAGCAAGAAGGAGGAATTTGAATAAACCTTTGACCAAGATTCAAGCATTAAAGGCCATCTTCCGAAGGGAAAGCAACTTGGAGAAGAAGATAAGGGAGGCCTATGTACAAGACCCGTTCATTCAACATCATTTTAAAAAGTTGTGTAAACAAAAAAAAGTGAGATGCATCACCTTAAAGGAAAGATGACCTAATTACATCATTCATTCATGACCCAACTACCCGAATGGAACGGAATGGATGTCATTCTTATAATAGTCGATTGATTTTCCAAGTTGGTGAGTGCCGAAGGAAGTTCATCTTTTCTTGGGCAAACCCATTTTTTGCCTTGTTGGCAAAAAGTTTGTTTTCACGGAGCTTACTCAAAACATGTTATAAATGTTCTACATGTTTTTACATCGTCCTAGAATACACCAAGATATCATTAATGCAGATGATCATAAACTTGTCCAACTTTTCATGGAAGATGGAGTTCATGAGGGTTGTGAATGTAAGGGAATGTTACACAACCCAAACGGCATCATCATGAACTCATACGAGCCATACCTGGTCCTCATTGCTATCTTTTCCACATCTTCATCCACTATGTGAATTTGATAGTACTTTGATTTGAGGTCAATTCAGCTAAAGTATTTTGCCACATTGAATTGATCCAAAAGATCATCAATCCAAGGCAAAGGATAGTTATACTTATTGTTATTTTATTCAAGGCATAATAGTTAATACACATCTTCAACTCGTCGTCATTTTTATCAATAAATAAAATTTTAGTGCCCCATAAGGTGACTTGCTTTACTAAATATACCCCCAACTTAGGAGGTCATTTAATTATTTTCCAATTCCCTCTAGTTTAACCTATATGGTGCCTTAGACGACATAATCATTCCTAGCACCACTTTTATTTTATGGTCAACCTCTTTATAGAGTGGAAGGGCATCAAGGAGTCCATCTGTTGAAACCTTCGAAAATTTATTGAGTGAATCCAAAATACAAACAAGGGGTTTCCATGCCTCTTATGGCTTAGGTTATCCTTGGGAGGCTTTCAAAGACATCAAAACCAAAAAACTAAGTGACTTCAATTCATTAGCTAAAACAACCAAATTAACTCCCACTTTTACCAATGTAAAATTATAATTTACATTTAAATTAATTAATTTAAAACCAACTTTGGCATAGATTTTCAACTTGCTTCCACTATGGAAGATGTCTACTTTATAGGCATCCAAAAATGTGTTTCCTATAATTTCATCAAAATTATCTAAGTCACACAAGGTGAAGTTTTCAAAAAATTGAACTCTTCCACAAAACAACTTGACACTTAATGTTACGTTAAGCGAAGGTTTAACTATGCCTTGTGCCAATTGCACCATGATGGGGTCTACCATTAATTTGGTCTTGACTCCAAATGGTTTCGCCACCTACAGAGTCATGAATGAATTGGTCGTTCCTCAATCCAAAAAACAACCCACAATTTCGTTATTTATCTTACAATTCAACTTTAATAAATTGGAGGATTCACTTTCGTGAGCCTCTATTTTGGCCATGAAACCCCTTTGGAGAATCAACTTACTATGGGAAATGCATTCACTTATCCAAGGTGGATCGGGGTAGTCTTTCACTAGGTGTCCATTATTGTCACATTGAAACACTTGACCTTGGGCAAGTCTCGTTTTGCCTTCTTGGCTGGTAGTTCCTTCACAACAAAGATTTTTCCAAAACAATGTGTGTAATTTTTTTAAAAACCTCCCTAGTTTCAAAAAGGCTTTATCATAGTTTCTTGCAAAGGGAGGATTTTGACCTATAGAACAGAAAGTGGGACCATGTGGTGTTTTGGATGGTTTTCTAGGGAGTTTCTAAAATAAACTTTTGAAAAGCTTTTAATTTTGGTAAGGGGTGTTTTTAATATTGTTTTCCAAGGTGTTTTCATTATATTTGTAGTGGTGTTTTTATGGTGTTTTTAATGTCATTTTCATGATTTTTGCAAGGGGTTTTCAATGCCATTGTCACAAGTTTTTCAAGGTATTTCTAATACTTATTAATTTCCAAAATCCTTTCTAATCACAATTTATTTCATATGTTATTTCTAGGTATTAATTTTCGTTTATCATCAAGTGTTATTTTGATTTATAGTCCAAACTTGGTATTATTAACATAAACTTTTCCCAAAAAATAACAAAAGGTGATTGGAAACAATGGTCAGAAATTTTTATTTTATTTATGTATCTTGACTTTTGTTCAACAATTGCTTTGAAGCAAACTAACTTAAACCTAAAATTTAAATCCTAAACCCAACAATACAAACACCTTTTGGGCCTTGGCACTCACAACCGTCATTCAATGTCTTCAATGCATGTAAGAAGATTCATTCAAGAAGTCAAGAAGGTGAGGACATCAAAATAAACTACAAGAAAAAAACCCACAAGATCTTATTCCATTTTATTTTCGCTTACCAAACAATAAGCAAATCATGATCAAAATTTTGAACCTTCAACTCCTTTATGGAAAGTGCCAATTGAGTCAATATAATCAAAAAAAGACAATGAAATAGAAAAGAGGAATGAAAAAACTAAGAAAAAAAGAACAACTAGTCTTGCCCAAAACCAAGAGACCTCAATAATAACAAGATAACAAATTGATAGCAAATTACACAACCTTGAAAACACTGAACAATATTAACCTTTTAAAACTCTCTACAAATCCCTTTTTATTATGCACTACAACATGGGTTCACAAACTTATTCCAAAAATTTCTCAACATTCATGTGGTCATTTATGTAAGCCAAGACCAAAGATACAAACACAATTACAAGGAGTATCTTCACTAGTAGGACATCAAATTGCTCCAACACCAGCCTCCACATTGGCTTCCCTCCTTCCCTTTCCAACTCATTCCATCCATAGAATTTTTGTTGATTTTCAACATTGCTACTATTCAAACACAAGCACAAAAAAAGAATTTGAGTCTCAAACCTTGAAAGAGAGAAATTTAGCAATATCACAACCTAATTCATTTCCTTCCCTCTTTATTTGTCCCCTTTTGGTTCTTTTGTTCCTCCTCTTAGAGAGGTAACCATGAACTTGAAAATTATAAATCAATATTTCAATTCATCCTCCTTGCAACAAGAACTCCCATGTTGCCACCACAACATTCACTAACAATAATCCATTACTTTGCATATGGTAGAGTAATATCACACCCATCGGCTCATCCCTCTTCCTCCTCCTTCAAACCCCTAATAATCCCAATCCCTAAAAAATAAAAAGATCGAAAAAACCAAAAGAAAAAATATGCAACAAAACCTCTAGAAAGAAAAAGAAATAATCACATTTGCACTTGATTGATTTATTCCCTATTCGCAAATACGTCAAAATGCAAAATTGGATCCACTTTTGCTTCCACAACATTACTTAGAAAATGTGTCATAATAATAATAAGAATTCAAGTCTAGTTGTCTTTACGATTCTAGGTTTTTCGAACACTAGAGATTAGAAACAAAACAGAGGATGACGATGAAAATGATGATGATGATGATGAGAGAAAGAAGAAGAGGAAGGCAAGAAAGAAGATGAGATTGTGATGAAAACAAAAATTACAAAATTGTTAGAAGAGAAGAAAACAAAACAAAACATGTGTAGTTTCTTTCACGCAAAACGTTGGACTAAACTTGGACATGTGCCCTTTTTTTTGTGGTCTTGTGGTCCTTACTTTCCTACTACGGAGTTCGTAACCCTTTGGAATCTCTTAAAAATTAGAACATAGTTTTTTCACAAATCCCCCTTCACAAGTAAACTAAAGAAATCCTCTTGAAATTAGGGGGGAATCCTTTAAAATTTAACATATAGTTTTGATATAATTGAGTTAAATGGTGAATTTCATTGTGTAATTTAATTCCTTAAAGGCGAAATGTAGAAAGGTGTGAAACACATGGGGCATTTAAACGCATTTTTCTATGTTCACAAGGGGGATTGACAAAATCTTTGTTGTGCTTGCCCACTGACTTCTCCTTGTCATTTGGAGGCCTAGGCTTTCCTTGGCCCCACTTGCATTCGTTGCAGCCTTTACTTCCATTACTCAGGTCGACTTTATTTTTTTAAGTGATTCCACTTCTAATTTCACCCTTGGGGTGTGGAGGGCCTTTGTCCTCCATGCACTCCACCATCTTCATTTACCCTTGACAAATATCTGGAATATTAATTCATCGATAAACTATCTTCTACACCTAGGGTTTCAACCCATGTAAGAAGATTAACTTTTGAACATACTCATCTTCGAGGGGGACCACATTCAACATTTGACTGAAGTTCTAGACATAAGTGGCCAAAAAGCCTATATTGTCCCCTTGGGTGAACTCCAAGACCTCCATCCCATTTTGAAACACCAAGTGGTGTGGTGTGAACCTCCCATCCAATCACAACTTGAATTCCTTCCATGTGAGGGTTTCAAGGAGGTTGAGGTGTTTTTCATTTTTGAAACATCCACCACTCCCACGCATGTTCCTTCAACAAAGTTTGAATGAAATAGATCCATTTCTTGTCAACTTTGAGGTGTTGCATTTCCATATACACCTCAACTTGGTGTAGTCACAATCGTACCTTTTTAGTCTTGGTCTCTTTCCTTGCGAAGGAGTCCAACAACCTTACCTCTATGGTCGCCTTGGTAGAGCCCCCACTTGGAGCACGTATTGCCAATGACACCCAATCTTTCCGCGATTCAACCCATGGGCTTGGATGTTTTGTTGTTGTGTGTTATGGTTTCCCCTTATTGCACAATGAACATTTGGAAGGCATCAAGGAGGGCCAAAAACTCTTTGGACATTTTGTCCACCTTTTTTGGAGTTACTTCTTTTCGTGTTTTAAGAGACGTCCACTTTTCGACGTTCCAAGGCCTACTTGCCCCCTTTTTTTTCCAGCTAATTCATAAAAAGAATCAAGGAATGCACATCCCCATTTGACTCAGAAGACAAATGGACGTCGATGTGCTCATGCGACCCTTCCCTTGGTTTAAAGACCTTTTATTTCCCCTTATTTTTTTGGGGAGTTGTGGGAGTTTTCACTAGTAAACCCATGTTTGTTTTGGTTTTCCCCTTCTTTCAAATGATGTGGGAAATAATCCTTTCATGGGCTTGAGCTTTGCTTGGGCCAGCCTCGTCCTTCCCCTTTGTTTTTTTCTACTCTTGTGGGGAGGAACCTTTGCAACTTCCTCCACCATCTCTTTAATGCTTTCAGCCTATTTGTCAAGAAGTTACTCACCAACCATGATCAATTCTTCCATGCCCACATATTTTATTTTATTTTATTTTATTTTTGGTCTTTTACTTCTTCTTGGCTTTGAACTTCACCATAGCCACTATGTTGGGTATCAATTCATTCAAGGCCATTTGATTTAAAATTTTTTTTGCCTTCCCCCAAATGCTTTAGAAGATTTTCGAACTAACCTTAGAAGCCTCTTCTAACATTAAATTTTGCACCTAGATTCAGTTTAACATCCTTCCCCATTACCTCCATTTTGTTCATGTGCTTCTTTAAACACCTACACCACCCTACACTTGGAAAACCACACTTCACACTTGAAGGTCTGCTTAGAAAGAGATGTCAGTAAGGCCTTCAGTTTAGGGCATTACCAAAAATGGATCCAAACTTGGCTTCTTTTGGTAATGGGGTTACCTTGGGGCCTTACCCTATGCTTACCTACTTCAAAGGCTTTTAGTTTTACCCTTTTAGATGGTTCCAAATCACTAAGTACTTTTTGTAAATGTGTTTGAAGATCATTTACTATTTTAACCACAAGGTGTAGTCTTCTTTTAGTGTTTAAAGTTTGGGGGTGCAAGTGAATGAAACACGTAGTCCTTGCCTAAAGGCATGGCCCTACAAAGATTATAAACAATATTATGCTACAACATTTGCATAAAAAAAAACATTTAGTTGGTGATGAAGTAAGGAAATGTTCATATGATGATTAAACACAAATAATGATAATAAGCAAAGGAACAAGAATGTAAGATATAAGAAATAACAAAAAAATTCATCAAGTTGAAAAGGATGAATATTTAGTGGAAGGAAGCTTGAGGGTTTAAAATGCAATTTGGAATTTTAGAGTGCCATGTGGTCACAAACATTTTCACAATAATTTTTTTTTTCTTGTTGCCTTCCTTTCACAGCCCTTCAATTACTGTGACAGTCATTAATTACATCGACAATAAAAGGAATTTGATAGCTATCCATTTTTTGGTGTTGTCATAAGTACAATAGGTGGTCGAGGTGGGTTTGTTTTTTCTTGTTGCCATAATTACAATAAGGGAAGGTTTGGGTTCATTTTTTTTTTGTTGCCATAAATATAGTAGGTGTTGGGATTTATTTGCATTTTCTTTCATGATGCAATGATGAAGAGGAGCAATAGTTCTTTGACAAAGGATGAGATTTCAACATTCTTGAACTTGCTTGTTTGTTATACAAGTAGTTTGTCCTTACTGCCATAATTACAATAAGGGAAGGTTTGTGTTCATTTTTTCTTGTTGCCATAAGTAGAGTAGGTGGTGGGATTTATTTGTGTTTTCTTTCACGGTGTAGTGATGAAGAGGAATCACAATTCTTTGACAAAAGATGAAATTTCAACATTCTGGAACTTGTTTGTTTGTTGTACAAGTAGCTTGTCCAAAGGCTTACAAGAGGACTGCAACAAATTCGAGCAATTACTATTGTGCTCATTAGATAGGTGATAAAAACTTTCAGAAGTAAAAACTAGGTTGAAGTAACACAGAACAAAAGAAACCTTTTGATTATGTACATGATTATTTACATTTGCAATGTAATGTTCATAGTTGATTTATGTGATGTTTGTTTTCATGATTACATGATGGATTGAACAGTGGTGGGTCATCATTATCTGTAACAGCAATAATTTCGATTGAAAAGCCAAAACAAATGGTAAAAGAAGTATAATAACACACGACAAGCAGCCCATATTGGTATGTTTCATGAACCATTGGAACAAAACAAACAAACAACCTTCCTTCATGTATATAGATATTTCAAAAATTCATTTGAACTTTTATTTGCTCATGATTGTTTCAAAGTTTAGATTTTTGAAGAATTAATATGAGATGTACCCACATCTAATTAATAAAATCAATAATAGGCAATCCAAAATCCTATGAGTGTTAATTGGATTTTGGTGTTTCAATTTCCAAAACCAACCACAATATTAAAACACACATTATTTTTAGAATCATTACACACCTTATAAAATTTTGATTTTTTATAAAAATATGAATTGAGATGCCCTTCACCCACTTTGCATTGTTTATTATATTGATTGAACATCAATTTAAAAAGGTTTTGAAACAAAATTTTATTTTGTTCTTTCTTGATTATGACCATGCATTGCACATCCAATTTACTTGGTAGAAAAAAGAAAAAAAATGACCTAACAATTAAAAGGGAAAAAATATGAATACCCTTCATCAAATTGGGCGTTAGGCCTACCTCCACTGCAGGTCCCAGAAGGGACCAACTAGTTCCAATTCCTATACATAAACTACCTACTCAGTCTTTCACAACACACTCTATTCAATGGACTTATGATGCAACCCTGAAAAACTTATAGTGTAGTGTTAAATCTTTAATTCACATTAAACCCCACACTTTGCAGCAGTGTAAATGGAGGGTGGTTTATATTTGTGTTCCCAATAAGCTTTCAAGCCATTACTCCAATATTGTGAGCACCTCCATCAAAGCTTTGGTTCCATTACTAGACCTTTGTGCACCACCAACCTTAAAACATGAAAATCTTCACAATGTCTAAAAGCGCCTTGTGGCCTGCCTCTTTTTGGCTGCTTGCTTGCCTTGACTTTGGTCCTTGCCCCTTGTTTCTTTTTCTCTCCCTTTCTTGGGTGCTTTTTTTTTATAAAGGTTGGCAGGGTTTCATCATTTAAAACCACCAAAAAAGAAAAGGGTGAGGGGGGGAAAAAAAAACCAATGAGAAGAAGATGATGAAGAAGAAGAAAACCAAGAGGAAGAAGACCCAGAAGAAGGAGAAGAAGAAGAAAATACAAGGAAGAGAAGATCTGCTATATCGGGATTTTTGATCGGACAACTAGGAACCCGAAACCCCAACCACATGGAATTATTGTTGTTCATTTTCGCTGCAAAGAGGCAGTGTGGGTTGTCCCAATGCGATGACACTAAAATCGGGAATCGTCATCGGCGATTTACATTAAAACGGTTTCTAGACTACTGAGAGCTTCAGCCTTCGTTCAGCGTGCTTTGTGGATGGCGGGCCCCGTGCACGGCCGGCGCTTCCTGGAGCTATTAAGGACGCCGAAATTGCCATCCGCTCTGCCATTTCCGCACGCAAGAAGCGCATACCAACGGTCCCACGAAATTTGAAATTTGAAAAAAACCCAAAAGCACGAGAGAGAGAGAGAGAGACAGGCAAGTCGGTCGGTAGGAACGCAGGTAGGTAGGTAGGTAGGTAAGTACACGATTTCGTAGGTAGCCCGGTAGATATCTTGGTGCAACCTAGTAGCAGCACAACAGACCTCAAGAAGGTGTATATACGCTGCCTATTTTTCTACCCGGTTGAGATCTTAAGAAGGTCTATATAGATACTACGCTGCCTATTTTTCTACCCGGTTGAGATCTTAAGAAGGTCTATATAGATACTGTGCTGCCTATTTTCCTACCCAGTTGCTCTTGCGCTTCTTCTTTCTTCTGCTCTTGCGTTCATGTGTTGTTGATATTGTTGTTTTTGTTGTCTCTGTGTGTGCCTTTTACTCTCTTCTCTCTCGCGTATTTCCAACGCTAGATTCTTCTTCTTCAAGTAGAAGGGGTGAAGCAACGACTCGAGGAGTCTCCGTGTCACACGCAATATACGAGCCTGTGTGCATCCATTACATTGCAGCTTCGAAAACATGCCGCAGATCCAATACTCCGAAAAATACTTCGATGACGTCCATGAGTATAGGTATGTTTCTGTGTCTCTGTGCCCTTCACATTGAGAGGGAGAAAAGATGAATATGCGAGATGTGCAATGCTGTTTTCTTTGATTTTTTTTTCCTCCTTCTCTTTTCTTCTGAAACCTACCTCAGTGCGCTATCGGTTTGTTTCTCTTGTAGAGGCCGTCTTTTGCTTGTGTTTTGCGTGAGTGAGAGACAAGTAGGGAGCACATTCAGACGCAGGAAAGATGGACACGAGAGAAGTGCAAACGTTTGGATTCTGTTCTTTTCCTTTCTTTCTTTTCTTTGTGAAACCTACCTCAGTGTGCTCTCGATTTCTTTCGCTTGTAGAGGCCGCCTTTGACCTTTGTTTTGAGTGAGTGAGAGAAGAGGAAAGAGGGACGAGATGCTTGGTTTCGGACTACGACTGTATCGTTCACAGGTGAAGATTCTGTGTTCCGTTTAGAGGTCGTAACATAATCCGCTATCGGAGACTGGCATCTTCCCAGCCTGCACACGGCCTGCGGATATGTTCAAGAGTGTTTGGTCGGCTCTGTAGTCGGCTCACCTGAACCTTGCACCTTATTGTAAGATAGGTGCCTTAATGTGTGCAAGAAACCAGCGGTTTGGTTTCGTTGTGAGCATGGCTCTCTCTCTCTCTCTCTCTCTCTTTAAGCTCACAGTTAGCGAAATGCTTTTCCGATTAAATTTCTTGGAAAGGAAATATGCCTGGCCGTCGCATAGGATCATACAACGGATCTCCATCTCTCGGAAGGACGCCTAAAATTGAGCAACCGCCAAATGCAAATCGATAACCTGGTCTTCCCAAGAACCTTTGACATATCGTCTCTTAGTTGTGTCAGCGGAGGACGCGGTTTTGCACAGGGCTAAGCAGGCCGCACGAATGCTAGTTGTTCGGAGGGCTCGAAGGTCTTCTAACGATCTGAAGTTTCAGCCCAATATGGGGTCAATGTGGGGATTGAACTTTGAATTAACATTTGTGTTGTAGGCATGTTGTGCTGCCTCCTGACATTGCGAAATTGCTCCCAAAGAATCGTCTACTCTCTGAGGTAAGCCTGAAACATGTTCAATCTGTTCTCATGGTTTGGAGAGGTTTCTAGTTTCTAAATGGCAGACTCCTTAGAAAGCAGTTTTTGTGAATTCTGTTAACAGTCAAATTTCTCCTGTTCCAACATATGGTTTGCTACTGCTGTTAGTGTTGTGTCATCCTTTCAGTGATGAGTTTTTCTTTCTGAAGAGTAACGTCACATCATGTTATGTGAAGCCTCAAAAGATGAGAATTGAAGTGTGTAGATGTTGTGATTCAACCATATCTGAAGGGCTTCAGCATGTCCTAGATGATCAGTTTGATAATGGATTTGGTTGGAGGACATAGGTTGAATGGCGAGGAATAGGAGTGCAACAGTCCCGAGGCTGGGTTCACTATGCCATCCACCGACCCGAGCCCCATATCATGCTTTTCCGAAGACCACTTGATTACCAGCAAAATCAGGCACAAGCAAATGCTGCTGCTGCTCCTCAGCATGCTGGCATGAAGGCATGACCACTCCAATTGTAAGTCATTATACTTGTTTGAGGTTTGTTGAGCATAATTTTGAACGAACATTCTCGGAAAGAAGACCAATCTGGACATTATCAAAGAAATCTGTATATGATCTTATACTTGAGAATAGGGACTTGAAAATAGAGGTGTTTTTTGCTGAAGACTGAAAACACAGAGGTGTGGTTCAATGTGATGTTGTCCCTGTCAATCCAAACCCCTAATTGAGCAGACACCTAATAAGAAGTGAAACAGACTGATTTGCAGAAGACTGCCAGTGGAAATTTCTAAATTGTAAGGACAGTAAACATGTCCATGTTTTGTGATGAAGCTTATTGCTTTACTTCTCAAAAAAGTTCAAGCCATGGTGCTGTTTTGTCTAGTCATTGAGATTGCAGTGGTGATTTTCAGGCACATCACTGTGGACACAGTTTCTCACTGACATTCTTGGAGAGTGATGACTTCTTGAAAAGACAATCACTTGGTTGTGATTTCTTAACCAAGTCCCATTTTATTTTGAACATGTTATTCTCAGCACACTTTACTATCGGATAATACTCCCAATGCAGGATACTGGGCATTGTAGGGGTTAGTATGCATTTTGTGTACATGATCCTCATCATTGCTTTTTACTGCCCTATAGTTTTTGACAGATTTCTGAAGTGGAGATTAGCCTATAGCACACACTGTGAAAGTGATCAACTGTATACCATTCTAAGACACCATGCATCGACAGCTTTGTTCTGAACTTGTATGCCATAGGCCTGATATGGATTGCTATCCAGTGTGACAGTGATTGCAAACTAGTCCACTTTTATATTTTGGTATTGTGGTTTTAAGTTCAAAGAGTTCTTTGATTTTTCATAATCATATATAGTTTTTGATATTTTCTCCCAATTCTTAACCTGCCAAACTTGGAATGATCAGTGTATGGTTGAAGGATCAGAAAGCCACACACTGACATATTGCATCATTAGCGTATCGCTTCTAATTACCTTTTCCAACCTACTACTACTATCCTACCATTGCAAAGTATTTGGGAAAACTTCTGCCAACATTAAGACCATGCCAAGATAGGACTGAAGGGAGAGCAGCAAGATTGACATCCACAGGACATGTGAATTCTGAAAGGATTGATGTTTGGTTACCTTCTTTGATGTGTGATCCCACCATGGTGAATGATTCAAAAAGAACTTTTGCTCTGACCTACACGGAGTTTGAAAAACTTCCTTCCAAGTCATAAAGTTTAATCACATAGAAGCTACCTTGAGGTTCTGTGTCTTGCACAGAAGTTGTCCATTATCTTTGTCTGCTTTTGATAATTTCGAGGTCAAAATCTTTCTGTAAATAAACCACCCAGGTATTGTGAGCAGGTGGCAATGAGCAAACATAGAGAGAGGAACAACACAGGAAAGCTTATAAGTGCTTCCTTCTTCCTATCCTGTGTCTTCCTGGAAGTGTGGGTATACTTCAAAAGTTGCTGATGGGTAAAGTGGAATTGCATGTGCACATAGACACATAGCAGCAAGCTCCTCCTGATCAACCTTGTCCCTCTTCTACATGTGGTGGCAGATGTGTTACTGCTGCTGCTTTTTCGGTCAAGCAAAGAGTTTGATCTTGCACATAACAATTGCACTTGCTGCACTCAAGACATTGTCACTTTGTGGAATCATCAGCAATTGCTCTTTCTCTTTCTCTTTCGCTTGCAATCCAAGAGCATCCCAAGTAGACCCAAATGCAAATTCCTCTGGAGCTTCCGAAGTTAACCCCAATGCATTCTCTCTCCCACGACCCCCAATGCATTCCTTGATAGGACAAAGAAACCCTAGATTTCTTTGTCCAACCAGGAAACCAAAGTTATGAGCTCCTCTTTCTGAATTACTTTGTTGAATCTGCTGAAGGTCACATGATAGGGTATTGCAACTGCAAATTTTGCTGTAGTCCCAATGCAGTAAGATGATGGAGATTTGCTTAGAAGTTGGTTGAGCAACAAGAGAAGTCTTGATGCCCAACAGATGAGTGTGCAAATTTGAAGAATTTTTTCACTTGGAGAACTCAATGCAGTAACACTGGGATTAATTAAAGAGGAGATTTCCAACATATGGATTGCATTTGTTTTCTTCTTTTATTTTTCTATGTAGTATGTGGCATGTGTGCTTGGTGTTCTCCTTGCCAGGTCTTGTTAATTGCCATTTCCTTTGTGTGTAAGCAAGCATCATGGCTGAGTCTTCCTTATTTTGACAGAAACCCACAAATTGTGCAACACTTCTTGTATTCAAGAATGAATGCAATCAAACAAGGAGAGAGAGCCACCAGTGTTTTGGCAAATTGAAGAAGGGTTTTGCTTTTCAGTTTCAGGTTCCTATGTGCACGAGTCAGGTAAGCTGAATGCAGGCAGGTTGTTCTGAGGGGGCATGATGGTGAAGAGGAAAACTTGGGTGGAATTTTCAAGTTTTTACAGTAATTAGGGTTGTCTTAACAATTAAGATCTCAAGTGTTAATCACAACTTGGGAATGAGAAGAATGTCCAAAGTTGATGACCAAATTGTGATCCTCTTGAATGCAATTTGCTCCTAAATGACGATGCAGGGGTGATGTGTTGCAAGAATTGGTAAGTGAATGGTTCCATTAAGAGAGGCCTGCAGACAAACAAACAGACAGACTCGGAAGGATCAGGATCTTCATATCTGCAAAAATTCCAAGACTATACAATTATGGTGTTGTTGTTGAACAATTCTTGCTGTATAAATCCATTTGGAAAGTAGCATGTTGAAAGTAGCAAGTGTCATGTTCTTATTTTGGGAAGCTTTTCTTTAGATGGGTGTGTGAATGCTGATGAGGGAAATGAGGTTTCTGACTTGATTGGATTCTTAGGGATTGATTTCTTTCACAAAACTTGCTATTTGCAACTCCTTTGCTACTAAGAGTCTTCACCAATTGTCTGTGGTTCTGTGAACCCAACCCTAATGTGGAAATCCGTGATGCATAGCCAATGCTTCCAATGCAGTTTGTGAGGACCAGTACATATTCTCAAATGTGAGTGGTATTTGGAACTTGCAAACAGGAGAGACGTATGATGAAGCAAATTTGTAAAGTTAAAGCTGTGTGTAGGATTTATTGATGGTTTGAATCCAATGTGCATATTATTGGAGGATTAACCCCGGTGCAAAAAAATTGGTTTGAGAGAAAAAAGTTGTTCTTGTTTGCACATTACAACTTTTTGGCAATGCAACCAAATTTTATTGAGTGATTATCAGTTTCTTAAATGGTCTTGGGGTTTTCATGATTTAACTAGAACCTATAGTTGCAATTCCAAAAACACATTATACGAAGAGATAGAAAGAAGGTTGCAGGATGGTGATTTCTCAAAGGTTTTGAATATTTTTTCATAGCCTATTGAAATTGATTTGGTGAAAAGTCAATCATCTAGCTTAGGCTACAAAAATTTAATTTGAAATTTTGGAACTCCAAGGACTTCATATGAAACTTTTTTGAGTTTTATAGTGATTTTTTTTTCATTTTCTTTTGGTCTCAGAACTTATATGGTAGATAGATTTTGATCCATTATTTTTTACTTTATTTAAATTCCACTCAACATTTTTGAGTGGTCTTATAGGTGAAATTGTGTTGGAGACAAAAAAAAAAAACCAAAACAAAAAAAGTAATTCCTACCCCATTCTTCAATTACAATCTTTTTTTAAAGTCATTAGAGTTCAACGATTACAACATGAACTCATTGTTAAGTTTGTTGAATTAGCATGTCGAAAGTGTGAGATGAGTTCAAAATGACAGATTTCCTTTTACAAATTTTCCACAAGATTAAAATGTGTTTTTCATGAATAAATAAAACACTTTATGATTATGTCTTAATCTAGTCATATAATTATAAATTTGTGATTACATTGTGATTGCATTATCACTTTATGGATTGTCTAGATTGTCTTGTTTTTTGGTTTCAAGTTTAAAGTTGTTGAGCACTCATGTGCAGCATCCTGATCAAAGGCAAATGCTGGGAAATTTGTTTTGTCCTACTTGGCAGATGGTTTTTGTTAGAGGCTTTGACACCATTATGTATTAGTTCAAAGACCTGATTGGGTCTATATGGCCAAAACAGGGAGTCCAATGTTCATATACTTTGATTACAGCTGTTGGGAATTTGATAGTCTGGGGAGAAAACATTCTCATTCACAAGACGAGCTCAATAGCTTTGTTGGAGGGTTTCCGCTTAGTTGGCTCTGTACCTTGAAATTCAACTTTTCTCGTTGATTTCAGATATTGTGTCTATTGGCAAATGGTCTTATGATACCAGTTGATTTGCAAGCTAGATTGCAGGGATTGTTCAGACAGCTCTGTTTGCAAGTTTCTTTTAATACTATCTAAGAAGATATGTTTATGCAAGCATTCCTCCAAATGTGTAGTCTTGTTTGTGATTAAAATTTGAATGCTAGAAAGAACCTTGATTATATGCAGTTTTGTTGTCAGTTTTGTCGAGCCTTCATTTGTCAAAACATGTACATAGGGGGAGACAAGTGTGTGGAGTCTCCCTGGTCATTTGAATTCAGTCACTGCCTTCTGTACAGGTGAAGATGTCCTGACAAGGCCAAGTTGTTCGCTGGTCATGTTACAGCTGGAGGAAATAGTGAGAGGCTCCAGTTACCTGCCTAGATCGTGAGTTAGCAAGCAATTCATCAATTGTTTGAACAGAAAACACTGCGATGGAAAGAGCTTTTCTATGATGCTGGCATGATTCTTGAAATTGCAGGTTTTGGTACCATAGGATGCAAGCAGTGGGCATCAATTTAATTAAGCTGAGGATATAATGTTGGACCACAATGCAGTCCATTGTGTGTCTGCAGCCATGAGATTGATTTGCTACACACCCAACGTTAATTTATGGTGGTTCTCAAGAAGCCTCTCATTTGTACTACATGTTGCTGGATTGTTTCTTGTGTTTGACTGAAATGTTCCAGTGTTGTTTGATTTGTTAGAATTGATAGGTGGGTGGTCAATTGGCACAACCTTTTATGGAATATTTGAACATAGGAGAATCCTCATATTGTAACAAATGCCTTCATGTTAATTATCAATTTCATTTTATTTCTGGCATTCTTGCTTAACATTGCTCATCAAGTTCGGGTTTATTGCTTTCTAAATGAGTTTCTTGCTTGCATTTTGAAACCTTATCTGAAGTCTTGTTCCACAACCTAATCCTCCTGTTCCCTTGTTCCATCCCATAAAATCCATGGACTATAGAACCATTCCTCTTCTTGTTCAAGAGGACTTTGCAACCTAATCCTCCTGTTCTCTGCAAATAGACAATCTATCCATTGTTTTTAGACATTTGAAGTTCTTCTCAAGAATGAATCCAGTGTTGGCTTTTCTTCTTCTCATGCACTTATTAATTGAGCATTTTTTTGTTGTGATCATGAATGCAGCAGTACTGCACTTTTGAAGTTGGTTTTGTCATGTGAAAAATTCCAGCAACAAAACTACCAACACCACCACCTCATGCTTTTCCAATTTTCATGCAAACTCAAAGACTTCATCAAGTGGTTTGTTCTCATGGTCATCATGGGTAGCAGCTGTAGCAAAGTTCTTCTTCCTGAAACAACCTTGTGCACGTCAAGTGCTCATTGCATGTTTCCATACTTTCTTCTTTGTTTGGTACCTTTCTCTCATCACATGGTGAAAGGTTGGCCAAAAATTGCAATATGTTGTAAACCTTCTTCCACGCTGATCTAGCTGCCAGAGAAGAAGTACTTACTACAATATATGATCCAGTTTAGTTGCATTTATCTCATCTTGTTTAATCTTGAGTATCCTTGTTTGAAATCTCTATTGGGTTTCAGCATGGTTGGTCTAAATTGGACTGCGAGAAGGTCTCATATGGGATGCAAATCTATTATATATGTAGTCTATGATGGGGATACATGGGGAAAATGGCCCAAATTCACCAGATTTCGAATTAAAAAAATTCCAAATTGCCAGAGTCTTATGATAACTTCCAGAAGGTAGCCAAGAATATAGAAGGATTCTGTACTTTTTCTACCTTCATATCTATTATGTAGCCAAATTTGGCTAAATAATCTTCTAGATGATCACCACTTTGGTTAGATCACAAAGTCCGTAGAAGAAACCCTTCTATGACAATACCATAGCAAGCTAGATCGTGCAAAATAATAATTTCAAATTTATGAAAACGAATTAATGTTTAAAAAAATTTAATTATTCATTTTGTCCATGTGAAAATTAACCATACAATATGGGTAACTAATCATGGATGTGAGAAATAATGAGTGGAGCTGCTCTATGTTTGTTTGATCACTAGGTTTGGAGCAGTTGTTAGAGCTTCTCCACCCATACTGCTTATTTGGGTCTCCAACAATGTTGGTCACATACAAGATGATCACTCCAGCTTAGGGATATGATCTAAAGAAGTTGCTTCCTTATCAAATAGATCATTGAATTTGATGAGGAGCTTTGAAATGATCCATAAATCAGTCAGTCATTACCTACTCAAGGGAGTTAATCTGAAGCAAAGAAACTCCATATCCAATCTAACTTAAGACTCATGCGCTGCCAAAAAAAGTGAAGAACAGAAGAGCGACACCAGAAAGAATAGATAAAATGCTTAATCATCACACGTATTTGCCTCTATATTTAGGTCTTGACTCTTGGTTGGTTTGTCCATTTGCACCAAATTGTTCTTGCAAATCTGGACCTGCAGCACCTCCAGATGGAGAAAATACTACACTATGAAGATTGCCCTTCTCTTTACTTGCTTGAAGAAGCTGTAGATGATTTTCTTTGAATTCAAGGTGCCTGTCTCGTGCACAGTCTGCCTCCTCTGTAGAATATCTCTGGGTCTTTTCCATGGTGAGTAAGCACCTAGACCATCGTGTGCTCAAGATTTGCTCACTTTTGGACACAAGTGTAAAGCAAGGATGCTTTGGGAAATAAGTTTCTGAGCATTCATCTCTGGCTGCTGGGAAGAAGTAGACTAACCTACCCCCCATTACCAGTAGACGTGCTGCCATGTCAAAGAGATCATGGACACATTCCTCAAGTGTGTAAGGTGCTGTTGATGGAATATGATCTTTCCTCATTTCCTCTGGGATAATATAGGCATCCCGTTTTCCATTTAGTATTTTGCGACCACCTGATTTTCTTCCACCTGCTCGCACACCATATGGTGGGTCACAAATTATTGCATCAAAAATCTGCACACCCAACAAGTAACAAAATTACAAAATAGCATAGAAAGTAACTAATTTCCACATAGACTAGTCACTTCCCCTTGGATTCTTGACCATAAGATTTGGATCCTAATGTAAAAGAGTGAATGAAATCAGGAAATTAAGCATCCAGCATTCAGGTTTTGGTTTCAATTCTCCAGCTGCTTGAACATTTATTGCAAAATGTGCTGGAAAAAGAGATAATGAAAACTCATCTCAGAGATAAGATGCAACTTGTTTGTACGGTCATGTCTATATAGATGTTGAGGATGTCTGAATGGACAGAACTAAGAATTTAGCCCTCGTCAAGAACACATTTACATAGATTTTGCCATCATTCTGCAACAGAGTTTTCATGACAAGCATTCTCCATTTTTCTGAGTTGGGTGAAATTTTCACCTCAGACACATTGTTGCGCCAAGGGGGCATGTTGTTGTCAGCACGGAACAGCCCTAACGGTGGTGCCAAGTTGTACTGCAGACCAAAAAATACAATATGACTGTTAGGTGTTGTTTAGGAGCCAGTAAAGTGTGCATTTCACGTATCAAAGGTTGAAGCCTTACAACCTAGCACAAGTACTACATACAGCACACAAATCTTTAGGTCATCTGTCAAGTTGTCACCAATGTTACTGGTGAAATGAAATTTTGAGGGAAAGTGAAGGGAGAGAAACCTGCTTAAAGTTGCTCCAAACATTACAGTCAGGACCACGGCCATCCCGAACAACTCGGATATCAATATCCGCCCCCTACAAACAGACCATAAAAAAGTTCACCAATCTTAAAGACCTAGATCACAAAGAAGCCAAATTACATCCCAACTGATCACACCAAACAAGTTTCAAGAGAATCACAACACCCACCATAGTCAAGGCACCAAAATGAGCAGCCGCAATAAGAATACTTCCAGTGCCCACAAATGGATCATAAACAAGCTGGCCTGGCTGCACTAAAGCCTGTGTCGCCATCAAGAGAGCGATCTCAGCATCCATAGCTGTGGGTCCAAGATACTTGCGACGGCTGAGCTCATACTTTGACACCAAGCTTCGATCACCTGCTCCAATCTCTCGGGCAAAGTACATATGCTTTCCTTCCAAAGGGGGCAAGCCATTATTGACTACTTGCCCATCAATCTCTATCAACCAGAATTTGTGTTGCGGATTCTTGAGCTGAACTTGCCCCTGCAATTACAGTTATGAATATCTATGAGATTGCAGAGAAATCTCCAGAACAAACGAGTGCACACATAACCTTGTCAGAGTCACTCACAAAGTGGCAGACCAGCATCTTCATCACCAATTAGCAGTCATGAGCTGCCATGACTACCCACTGACTTCATCAGCTCCTGATTGTGAGTGTAGATAAGTACATGAATAATCTGCCTAAAATTGAGGCCAACTATCATACAAAAACTGCATCCAGAGTTTTGGTCATGTTTCCACAACCAATGAGAAGACTCGGGCATGACATTGGCCAGCTGGCACTCAAGAGACATAGCAATTACAGTATGGCACTGCATATGTTACCATCTTCTCATCTTTTGAAACCCAAAGAGCCCAGTGATATATGAATTGGGATGTCACAAAAACACAACAAGTCAGCTCAGAAGAGAACTGAAGCACGAGAGCAGGGTGCAAGAGAAACAAAATAACTCATGAGAATTGAGAAATCTACATCCTCCTCAAGAGCAATTTTCTTAAAAAAATACATTAGGAAGAAGCAAAAGTGAAGAAGAGTGTAAACCTGGAAAGGTACATAGTCAATACTCTCGATACAAGCCTTTTGCTCACTGGAACTGAGAACCTTGCCAAAGCGGTCAACCACAATCTTGAAAGTATGATCTTTTGCTAAGTAAGGTGCTTTCCTTTCCTCCGGATAGCTTGACACGGCGTCTATGAGCTCTTCCTTTGAATTCCCTTCTCCCCACACCTCGTACATCCCCTTCAACAATAGACCTGCAGAAGAAAAATGACTACTATCAAATGTGTGTGTGTGCGTGTGTGTGTGTGTGTGAGAGAGAGAGAGAGAGAGAGAGAGAGAGAGAGAGAGAGAGAGAGAGAGAGAGAGAGAGAGGGAGAAGATGCATAAGAACCAAATGAGGCAGACATCAGGGGAACCATTTCCATGCACTGCTTTTGAAGCGAGGAAAGGGGGGAAGAAGACATACTGCGAGACACAATCTTGTGGGCAACTTCTTCATTGGGGAGGAAGACATAGTAGAAGGGAGAGTCCGGGTGATGTGAGGGAGCCTGCTTCCACTGCAAGCCCTGTCCTGGCTTCTCTCCTTCGCTGAAGCCATACAGCTTGGCCAAAGCCTCCACTTCCGGTAGCCTATAGTCCAGCAATCGGTGCAGGAAATAACACAAATACCACATCCTCGCAAAACCCACCTCCCCTTCTCTCTCTCTCGCTCTCTCTCTCTCTCTCTCAGACTACTTCACCATTTCCGGTCTGTCGATAGTTTCTCTCGCTTGTGGACGACTGCTAAGCCCTAAACCCCTGCCTCTCTGAGCGACTTCTTTCTTCTCCTAAACTCCGCAAACTTCTCGATGGAAGAAGAAGAAGCTGCACTCATTCTTGAGTTTGAATTCTCAGAAACAACTTCGCCACCTCCGTTCTGTCGATGGTTTCTCTCGCTTGTGGGCAACTGCTAAACCCTAAACCCTAAACCCCTGCCTCTCTGAGCGACTTCTTTATTGTACTAAACTCCGCAAACTTCTTGATGGAAGAAGAAATTGCATTCACTCTTCTTTGAGTTTTAATGCTCAGCTCCACAACAACACGGAAAGCTGCGAAGAACATCCACCCACCCACCCACCCACCCACGCACCCACCCGACGTGTATCTTCTCTTCGAGAAAGTCTGACCGCCGTCAGCTCTCTCCTCAACAAATCGCAACAACACTTTGTAAATCTCCCAAACGCGTTCGCAATCGACGAAAATCTCATACAAGAATGTGAAGGAAGATCGTGTTAAATTTCATGAATGGACAAAGAGAGAAGCAGAAACACAATCCAATCGAATCCTTTCTGTTTCAATTCGGCGCTGTTGCTGATCTTCTGTTGCGACTGATGGGTTGTCGAATTTCTCTTGTGCCATTCGTGCCGCCTTCCTTTGCAATTATATTTCCTTTTATTGGTCTTGCAAGGAAAAGTTTTAGTGTTTTGTGTTTAGTAGACAAAACTTGTGATTTTTGGTTCCATTGCAATTGTTTGATTTTTGACTTTGCTTGCAATTTTTACAATCCCATTCCAGAATTATGAAAAGTAGGAGAAATTTGTGTCAATTTGGGCCTTTTTATTCTTATTGAACTACGTGATTTGGAATTTCATAACATGAAAGATTGACACCTATTGCACAATGCTTTGAGGATAATAAAAGAAAGATAAAATTTGTTCACATTAATTTGAGTTTTGACAAGTAAAATACATTCTTTAAAAAATTGTTGTAAAATCTTCAATAGGTTGGAAAATTTTACTTTCTTTTTTAGTCCATATTTGAGGTTTGAGAAATATGTAGTTTGAATGATATAGGTTTACAAATTTTCACTTTTTTTCTTATTTCATACTTGAGGTTTGAAAAATATGTAATTTGAATGATATATTTATTTATATAATATCCTTGGGTGGTCGTCCTTTTCATTTATCCATCCATCTCGTCATTCGTCGCATCATTCGTCCTCTCATCCGTCCCAATGATGGTCACCAGTGCTACTCGTATATATATATAAACTTGTTTGCAATTGTAATAAAGATCAACAATTAAATTATAATATGTTAGTCCACACTATGAAGGAAAATAATTTTTTTTTGATATTAAAGGGGAAAAAAAAATGCAAACTTAAGACTTGTCATTGTGTGTGTGTTTCTTTTTCCAAAATTTTAATGTTGTATCAATCACAAGGATCCCAAAATAAAATAAAATAAAATAAAAATGGCAATACTTTAATGAAATAAAAGAAGCTCCCAAACTAAAATTTGGATTGAAATGTGGTGAAAAACAGTTCCCCAAAAATTAAGGAATATGAGGCCAATTTCATCACATTTCACCTGATTTTTAAAAGTTTGATGCCAAATTATCATCAAATTTCGATTGTTTAGACAATTTTTAAAAAACCTCTTCTTGTTTAATGCCAATTCTTTCTTTGGAAGGCCTAGTCTAATGATGCCACAGGAAAAAAATGGGGAAATCAAAGCACCCAGTAGATTCAATAGTTATTGTTTTAGGTGGTGAATTTTCACCATTTTGTTAAAAAAAAAAAGGTGGGGGGAGGGGTCAACAACATCAACAAAGGATTAAAAAACAAACCTAAAGTTGCCAGATTTTTGAATTTAAATAAAAAAAAGATGGCTGGATTTCTCCCATAGGCTGCAACAAGCCACAATAGAGAAGAATTAAATTTTTTTTTGTACTACCTATAAGATTTGTTTTGCAACCAAATATGAGTAAATCTTGTTGTTAATGATTGCCAGTCTTGTAACATAAAAAAAATAAAAAAAATTATCATTTAAGTATATAATTTAGATTTAATAATAATAATATGAAATTAAAAAAATTAAAAAAAAAACAAAGTAAACCAGACCCAAAACCTTAGAAAACAAACCAAAAGTGTTGAGAAAATGATATCATGGTAAAAAATGAAGATGTTTCCCCCATCCACCCCCCTCCCTCCTCCATACCGTCATTAACCCCATGGAGCACCGGGTGGCGACCGGGCATTCGGAAGGGCAGCCTGCAGCTAGGGTACGGACTACCCAAAGCAGGTGACCGACAGCCTTGGAGTGCAAGAAACAGCGTCTAGGATTCCGAGCAGAAGAACCTTTGAGAGTAGAGAGAATTGGGTTGTGTTCAAGGCACCGATTTCGAAGTTGGGTTCTTCTCAGATTGTGGTTATTCTTTGGTTTTTTGAAACTGTTCTGAACGATTGTTGTGTTGGGTAGCAGCTACAAGTGTGCGTGTGTGTTTTGACCTAGTTTCAGTGATTGCTTGAGAGAAGGGGATTTGCAGCTATGTCAGGAGCACAACAAGGGTATTACACCGATAGGCAGCAGTATGGGACATTCCAAGCGCCGCCCTTCATGCAACAGCCACAGATTCCAAGTCCAGGCGGGATGTATTATCCATCTGTCCCAGGTTTTACTCTCTCCGTTCTTCCTCTTCCTCTTTTTCTTCCCAGCAGTTTGAGCTTCCTGTTCTTTTCCAGTATTGCTAAATAGAGAGCATCATTAGAGTTTCTAGCAGTTTCAGTCTCATCAACAACTGTTAGATATTCAAGTTATTTCAAAAGTGGGGCATCTTCTTGTCGTTCCAGTCTATACCCTATCACCCAGATGTCTGTAATTGTGCCCCAAGAATCAAAGTTGCTGAAAGGAAAATGAAATATCGTGAATATAGATCTTGAAGCAAAGCGGTGAAATCATATCAGTGTGATCATCAGTGTCATATGTTTCTTGTGTATGTGGAGAATCTGGGATCGCAACTAAAAATTTTCAGACTAGATGGACTATTAGGGTTAATATCTATCATGCTCCTAGTATGAATCAAGAGCATGTCCAAGTGTACAAGCCCGTGACCATGTATAACAAACACCCATTTGGGGCTTTGTCTCATTCTGTGCAGCTTTCCCTCGGGTAGCAGATGGTATTCCCTTAAGTGGAAATTACAACTATTATCCAGGTGGCGGATTGGAGCATTCCATTCGTGAGGGTTGCTGTCATCATGGAGACCCAAATAACCTTCCGTTTTGCGGGGTTGGATATGGCTGGTTCTTGTAAGACTTTTGAACTTGAGCCTACTAAAAGTATGAGTATTTGTTTAATTATGTGGTTAGACACTTGATTAATCAAGAGACAAACACTCATGGATTACTATTCATGGATATGATTTTGCTTGAGTGCTAGGCAACATCATGACTGAGTCTTCCTGTTGCGAGAGAAACTCAGGATACAGATTTCATATAATGGTCTGCCCAGAATTTTAGGCAGGCTCTCATATGCTTATCTACATCCACTATTGAGAGCTGATGAGGCCAGTGGGTAGTCATGGCAGCTTATCATTGCTATCTGTGATGAAAGTGATGGTCTCACACTTTGTGAGTGACTCTCATAAGGGTATGACTGCACTCATTGTCATGTTACCTTCAAATGGTTGTTGTTGCAATTTCACACATATGGATATGATTTGGCAGCTGGGAAGAAAAATTGTAGGGTTACAATTGAGTGAAATGGATGTGGATTGGAGAATAGCTTGTTGTCATCATGTGCTTTTCACCACCTGCATACTCATGGGCATCAACATGTGAATCCAATGACCCAAATGGTTGGTACTCATGATTACCATGCAAGTGGTCATTGGCTCAATTCCGCATTAGGCCATATGCTTGATGTCACCTACTATAGTGCACCCAAGCTATAGTTGGGGTCATCTGGGCCAACCAGTCACTTGACAGAAATCCATGTGAGGAATGGGAGGCAAACCCTCAGGAGTGTTTGTCAATTGTGTGGGCATCAAATTGATCATCAAATGGAATATGTCAAGAGTGTTCCATAAGTATCTTGGATACATGGAGATTTGCACCTTATACATGAAGAATCACTGGAGGGTTGGTGCCTATTTAACTGCTGTTTCAAATTTGGTTCTGACCTCCATTTGCAATTTCATTGAGCAGGTTCCTCTTGGGTTTTTTTTTCCTTGGTGTTCCGTGGTATGTTGGAGCATTTATTTTCTGTTGCCTTACTCATGACTACAGAGAACGTTCTGGACTAGCTGCATGTGCCATTGCGGTATTGTCATTCCTTCTCTCACTTCATTCCCACTACCTCCCTGTTGTTGCTGTTCCAAAGTGCTCAATTCTTTAAGTCCCACTACCTCTCCATTGTTGCTGTTCCAAAGTTCTTAATTCTTTAGAAATGAAAATCATTTTTATGGTTTTCCAGCTTCCTCATTCATAAACTTTGACCAGCAAGTCTTGCTGTAAAACTTGAGTGGGATTCTGCAAAGGAGGGAAATAACAGCTTGTATTGGAAAGTACCATGTTTGAGTGCTTTGTACACTTGCTGTTCTGTCAAAGATTGTTTTCTTTGTGTATCCTTTGGAGTTCAAGAAAGTGGTTTCAGGTAGTTTGTCTATGAAATCTGATGTTGGAAGAACTTCTGCAAAAAAATTCAGTGGAGGTGTGCCAAGTAGTGCAAAGGTGTTTGTTTTGAAGGCTGATGTTTTCTCATGTTTTCTTTCATGCAGGCTATAATGCTCTTCTTGGTTGGTGGTGGCATTCACATAACATACTTCTTATGACTTAACTACATCAAAATGGTCATCACTCCATGACTCATTTGATTCATTTTTTTGGGTGTTTCAGCATAAGAAACCTAGACACTACTGCAATATGCTGCAGGAGTGTTAGCAGCCTTATGTGTAACTCAAGATGTAGATTATCTGTAGCTTTTACAACTTGTTGATTTTACTTGAAAAATGAAAGCCTTAGTTTGGAGCTTATGATATACCAACAGGATGAAGTGTGACTAAATCTGTCTTTCTTAAAACTTTGGGGAAGAATAAATTTTACACCATGTATGTTTCATTTTCTTAGAACTTTATTTAATTTCTATAGATGTGTACATCCAAGGCTCAAGCCTTTAGGCATGAATAAATATTCTGTTTTGTCCACTAAAATGAAAATTTTCTCTAGCTATGCAGGTGAAAATTAAACCTCATTAGAGCATATCCTACCTTGATGCTTATAATTGGCAGTTTTTGCTGAAATATGTAGTAACCCAGTGGCAGAGACTGCCCTTTGATCTTAACTGAATTCAATTCTCAAGAAGTTTGGCAAAGAATTGGTTTGTAGTTACTTCAGATTGTTAGTATACCAGATTCCAATATTGTTTGTCTATTGTTCATAGCTCATATTAAACATAGTGTGATAGAGCAACAAAAAAAGTTTGAAATAAGTAAAACTTTCAATCAAGATCCAAAGTGTATGGAAGTATCTCTGCACTTCAATGTAAAATACTTCCATGCACTTTGAATGCATTTTAAGTTGCTACAAATGTTATGGAAAATCACTCTATGCATTCTGTGACAATTAAGGAAGATTGAACAATTCTTCCTCAGTACAGTAACAAAGAATGCTTAGTTCCAGAGTATGCATACAGGTAGAATGCTACACTAGAGGAAATATCGAAGAAATACTGCTGTCTCCAGTCTTGTTGGGATTACTGGGTTTCTGGAGCCTATCTCATGCATGACACAGGATATCAAACTCGCAAGGTCTGCAATGCTTTCCTGCATGAAATGCTTTCCTTCTCTCCTCTCCAAACTGGGCTTCGATTTCCCATTGAGTGTTGAAAATTGTGTCACTGTTGAACATTGTGTAATGCAAGAAAGTGTTTCTGGGTTGGTTTCTTCTCTACAGAGATGGAGGAAAGTTGGATAGTATCCTGTTCCTGTCCTAGGACTACTTGGAAAGGTTACAACGTCCGTTCTAAGAGTGAGTACACAGTTCCTCAGAGAGTACACCTAGTTCATCAGCTCACAACAAAAAAAAATAGCAGGCCAGATAATGTAAAATTTTTACCAATCTGTTGGAACTGTGCAGATGATGGAGTGAAACACCCATATTGATGAAGGTTTCTTTCAGCTGTTGCAGTCTTGTTTGAGGATCTATAAGCGCATCAAAGTTGACTTCCATTCCCCTCTGTATTGCAAATTCCAACTGCATTAATGCCATCTTTGAAGTATCAGTACTTAGTGGAATGACTAACAATTGTCTTATATGATCTGTTCTTCAGTGACACTTTTATCACATTATTTGAAAAGAAGTTTGGTTGATTACAACAACAGGGCAACTGCATTTCCCTGACATTAACAGCTATCAAGCTGGCTTTTAGTTGCAATATTTGAACTTCATATGTGGGAATTGGGAGCTACCACAGTGCATGGACACTACTCAGCAAATGAAACACTCAGAACTCTGGCACAGGAAATCAAGAATTGGTAGAAACAGACCTGTCAAGGTCAATAACTGCTACAATTAAGATCCATGGCATGGGGTACTGAACTAACTCCAACCTTGAACTGCTCCACCAGCCTCCTGTTGCACACCACCCCATAGGCATCTGCACACACCACCACCAGTTGCATCAAGAAAACTGCAATTCCTTCACAGTCTACCAAGCTTCACTCAGACTGCTAGACTGCCTCCTTCAAGCTGCATGCACAAAAAACCTTGCAATAAAGTCCCCCCCTTTTTAAGAGCACAAAGGGGACCTCAGACATACAAGTAGCAAAAAGTCTAGAACATTCTACAACAGTGATTCAATGACAGTTCAAACATGGGCCTTTAGTAATGTGAGGAACTGCACTAAACTGCTCAGGCAAGCTTACCTCAAAGACATGCTGCTCAACCATTGAAGTGACCATTGCCCACTGGCTCATGGGTCAACCACCAGAACCCTGGCACTGCTGAGTGGGTTGCATGTCTCTCCATTCACAGCACTTGCAGAAATATCAGAGCCTTGCTCATTTGTGCACCAATCTACAAGGACAACACTAGAGAAAGGTTCAGTATCTGGTGATGTAAATCCTACTAGAAAAATAAAATCATGGACTTCAGCATTTTCCAAACCAGGACTCATTGTAAGGGGTTGAATACATAGTTGCAGATGATGACATCTAGTGTTTGCATGTCTCAACGTGATAACATATGTCACAACAATTGTCCTACCTTGCCAACCTATGGAAGTATTTTCAGCTGCCAGGCTCCAATGGCCCTGAAGGATGTCATCCACATCCGTTCCTATGTCTGAATAGGGAGAAGGAGGTTGCTCATAGCCCTGATCATCACTGCCATCCCCAGAGCTATCCTCACTGGTGCTCAGCTGATCAGCTACAATTCCATCATGTATACAACAATCAGCAACATATTTTACTGTATTTAAGAAGGAATTTGCAGAAAGTATGTGAGGTGAGAAAGTAATGATACCTTCAGAATCAAGGTCTCCAGCATTTTCCAGAGGCAGGTTGCCACATTCCAGTTGTGTCACAGGAACAGTGAGGGGTATGATAACACACATTGCACCATGGACGACACCCACAGCATCTGTCCTCTTGCTGGCAAAGAGAAACACCTCTAAAGTTTGCCCCCACTTTGTCTTCATGTTCCAGATTTGCCCAGCTGAATCACCAACCTCAATTGCAGCCTTCAACACATCTTCACAGTCCCTGCCCATAATCCAAATGTGCATCAACAGAAAATTTAGCTCCTGAATTGAGCTGGCCCAGCAGCTTGTGTTTTAGACAAAAACAGGAAAAAACATCTCTCTCTCTCTCTCTCTCTCTCTCTATCTCTCTCTCTCTCTTCATTCTTCCTATGTACTGTGCAAGAAGGAAAAGTGAAGAAGGGAAGGAAAAGCATGGACTGACCTTTTGCAAGCTGGTGATTGGGGTGTGAACAGAATTGATGCAAAATTAGGGATGTCAGCCACTTCAAGCTCATGCCAGCCACTGAGATCTGTAGCACGCCTGCAAACATACATATATCTCCAACAATACTTCTCTTTGAGAAATGTGACAATACCTCTCTCCTGGCAACACATAAGGCTAGGAAGATCATTATTGAGGAGGAACACTGCTCCTATGTTCAACTTTGTACTAGTTCCATTCATTGTCACAAGTGCATAGAAATCTATCTAACACTAAACCCATCAGCTGCTGCTTGGCAGCGGATGAGAGAAGTGCCTGAACAGAGTTGATGCGAAATTAAGCATGTCAGCCAGTCACTGAGATCTGTAGCATGCCTGCGAACATACATACATGTCCAGAGAAAAACAACAATACTTCTCTCTGAGAAACGTGACAATACCTCTTTCCTGGCAATACGAACAGCTACAATGGATCATTGAGGAGCAAGCACTGCTGCTATGTTAAACTTTGTACTAGTTCCATTCATTATTACAAGTGCACAGAAATCTATCTAACCCTAAACCTACCCGCAGCTGCTTGGCAGCAGATAGAGAGAAGTGCCTGCCTACACATACGGTATACATGCAAAACTCACTTGTTCCATAAGACACAGCGCATGTTGAGATCAGCAGCAAACAGAGGCACAGGGAGCTCATCCGCGTACACAAAAGAGTTGCCGCTGGCCAGCGGCGGTAACTGCATCCCCATGAATGAAGAAGAAGTGCAGCGCGGCGGCGGGTGGCCCGCCAGCTCCAGCACAAAATCCAGAGCCGCACGCTGGTGATCCTCTCTTGTGCTAACAACGTCGGCTGCTAACAAGTCTCCTACACTTCTTTCGTACAGAGCATCCATTACAAGACTTTGCCTGCCCGTCTCTCACTCTACCTCTCACTCACACACAATGTCGCGCAGGAGGATGTCTCTCTGTCACTGCCTTTCACCCACTTGTGCACTCCAAGATTCCAACAGAACAGAAACAAAATCCCAAACACTTGAAGACTCCCCAGGGTTTGTGCTATATTTTTATGCAGAAACAAACCCCGCAATTCTTGCTCAGAGTTTGGTAAGGAGAAGAGGATTCTCAAAAGCAAGCAAACATTCTTTAGTTGTCGGACGGAGCATGTAGGGTTTCACGTGGGGCGCTTCCACGTGCTGCCAAGACGTTCGGAGTTGGCAGTGATGATGCGCAAGCAACCTTCCTTCCTCCGCTGACGAGCCAAAGATTGCTCCTTGATTTGCGGGGGGGAAATTATGAATCACATGGGACGCCAACCCTCTCGGGTGTTGCTGCTCGCGCGGCTGAAAATCTGTGGCAACGAGGGAGGGAATGAACGTCAGCAGCTTTTTCTTCTACGTCCACTGTGACAAAACCACTCCTGGCAAACAAACAGACAAACAAAGCCGCCAACACTGCGGTGACATCTGCTGCAACGCAGGTTCATCGGCGTTTTGTTGTACGTGCCTCGTGGCGTGCACTCCGTCAACACTACTGCAGTGACCTCTGCTGCAAACCAAAAGTTGTTGGCGTGGGCGTGCGCGTGGCGTGCAGACCGATGTGGCTTTGAAGAAGAAGCGATGCTGGTGGAATTGCATGAAGACACGAAAGTCATCCCGTCAGAGTTCAGGTGGTTTTAAGCACCTTCTTGCAAGCGTGATTGTTGCCGGACTTTTTTTCTTCTGTCAGAATTGATATGGACTTTGCTGATGGGGCTCAGATGTTCGCGGACAAGCTCGATGTTCGTGCAAAAATACCAAACTTTACCTAGCCAGCCACTCACCCTGTGTGGCCTTCAGCAGAGCTCAAGCAAAACTCTGCACAGGGTGTCTAGAACTTGAACATTTGCAAGTTGCATCCAACAACAACTTTCACAAGCAGGAAATGACCATCATGCACTACATGATACAGAACATGAACATGGAAATTCACAGGATCTGATGATGGAGCTGCAAAGCTCGGAATCAAGCCAACAGAGGAGACGACAGGCCTCATATTGAGACATGCTTATTGAGAAACTAGAAGCAGTGCCTGTGAGGAAGCGAGCTGCAAACTGCCAGGCATCAAGGCAGCAAAAAACCCCACATATCTGTATTACAAGGGTAGCAGCATTTCCAAAGGCTCTTTGATCATGAAAATTCCTGCTGCAAACAAAGATACAAACTGAACACCTGCAGCTTGTACAAGCAGCTTTGCAGCAACGACATGAAGTCTAGAAGAACAGGAGAAAACAGCTTCGGTGCCACCACATGAATTACAAGAACAGGAGAATGTACAACATCTGAGATCCACATATGTGATGTATCATCTGACAGTCTCCTGCCATGCACCTTGCTTGCTGCCAACATACTCCTGAAGATCAACTGGATCTATGAATTCTCTATGACATAAGAAATTGCAGAAAGATGCTGGCAAAGTAGCAGCTACAATGCATGAATTGTCATATTATGTATCAGAAGGTCACATGGTTTTCTGATGACTTTCTGTTTTGTGTCTTTGTCCTCATGGGCTTTGCTGTTGTTTCTATACCTGTTTGCCATCATTTTTTGGTCCCAAACTGAGCTCACCTGTGTCAACCAACCTGCATAGGGTGGCTGACTTGCAGATCTACTCTGAAGAGATTGACCTGCCAAACTGCTCCTCCCTGCTTGCATCACAGTTTCGCCCTCCCTGACAACATCAGATTGCATCTTGCTGAGATCTTGTACATGGACTTGGTTACCAATCAAATTTTCTTCAAAATTCTTGCCTTCATGTCAAGGATTTCCCTAGCAACAGAGCTGGATCTGCTGCCTCTTGTGCAATGCTGCAATTTTTAGCATCATACTTCTTGCCACTGCAACTTCTTTTCAAGCTCAGCAGCTACCTACATCACCCAATGTATCCAAGGTTACAAGTTACAAGAAATCTCCAAACTCACAATTAAAAGGGTAAACAGAAACCAGGTGAGAAAGGGAATCTTTAGAGGGTAGCCCTTATTCTTCAGAAGGAGACTGAGACTGACCAACTGAGAGAGATGAAGAAAATGTTAGAACCATAGCTGCAGAGGTTCACTGACCATCAGGTTCATAGCATGACATTGTTGGTAGTGACTGACATTCCTCTTCTAGATCTTGAGCTTGTGCTCATAGGTTAGTGGCTGACAGTAACCAACATATTGAGTTTCTGTTACAAGTTCAGAGATGACAGGGATAACTCATCCATGATGTTGGCTAGCTCACTGAACAGAATAGATTATACAAGCAACTAGAAAGAGAGAAGGAAAACAGGAAGAGGAAGAGAAAGAAGAGAAACCATGCTAAGATTTATGAATCAGACAAGAATCAGAATTTGACAAGCAGCCTGAAATTCAAAAGGATTTATGTTACAATTCCAAATAGAGTGCCCAACAGTTGGTTGAGAGGAACCTGCTAACATGGTCTTTTCCCCAAGTCCTGGTCGACTGGGTGGGATAGGAAAGTTGCTGCTTTGGTTCATGAAGAACGCTTTGCCAATGACCTCACATGGCTGCACCTGCTTTAAGCTCCTTTTCTCTAGACAACCCTTGTTTAAATCTCCTGAGAAAACCGAACCAGAGGAGGTAAGTAAATGTCCAAAGCAAAGAATTGTTTATGAGAGCAAATTCAAAAACACATCAAAAGTATGAACAGGATGAACAGGACCATCTGGAGGCAAGGAACTTCCCCTGCTGTCTGTCTCATCAACCCCAATGAAACCAAAATGACAAGTGATGGCTGAACCCTGACTCGCCATTCTCTGGCCCAAGGAGTGACATAACATCCCCGCATACATCAGTTCAGGTTAATCACACATTCTTTGCGGTCTTTGCTGGTTTATGTATCATCCCCATTTGAGCTTTTACCCCACACATGCCCACGAGAGGACTTTCTACAATTCCATGACTTGGGGTCTGTCACATTGTCCATCTCAAGTTGTCAGAACATATAACATCAATAATAGCCATGGTAGCATATCTTTATAAGCTCACAGCATAACCAGACCTCATCACACCGATGAAGACCACGGTTTAATTGAACATGATTTTCCCTGAAATCTCTAGTTCATGCCATATCAAATGATGATCATCTCGACTTTGATTGTGGTTGGAGGGCAGGTTTTGCCCATCAGGACCCAACAACAATTTTTTCAACAGATTGTGCAGTGCAGTGTCTTGCAGTAACATTTTGAGTACTGGAAGTTTGGGCAGCTAGCCTCCTTTTGACAATGCAACCCACAAGATGCTCATTGCTATGCAGTCTGAATGTGAGAAACCTGCACATGATCAGCAATTGCAACTGTTCAAACCATAGCAACTTTTCATATGTTTTTCTAGTGAGTTGTGCTCACAGTCTTCTCATAGCTTTACCAGTCAAGCATTGACCAATTGTAGGAATTGTAAGAGCTGTGAATCAAACTATGACTCATTGGAAAATAACATCTGTCCCTTTTTAATGAGAATATGTGTTCCTAGAGTTCCTAACATGCTTAACTACATATTTTCAACTGCCTTGGAGCTCTCCAATGGAAAGCAACTTTCCTTCGGGCAAGAAATAAGGCCCTATGCCAGTGGCTTTCCATTAGGCTGGTATGATCAGAGCACACTGTAGCACACTACGTGTAACTGTGATCACAACAGCCTAATGGAAAGAGACCCTTAGTGCACGTCAACAATAACACATGTCTGATACTAGGGCAAACACTCTTTGCAAGCATCAAATTGATCAATCGTGACAACAATTGTATATAGAACTCTAATTTAAACTCTAATTAAATTGAAAGAGCAACATTAGAAAGCTATAGTTTAGTCATTAAATAATGCTTGAAACCTTAAACTGAAATTTCGTAAAATGTACACACAGAGGTGTTAAAAATAAAGATTATTTCATATTGGTAATCACGAAATTTGTGAAGGCTTCTTTACAAGTGATTATTGGGTCTTGGACAATGGGGAGAAGGACATGGGGCCAAGGGTGTATTGATGCAACATTGTTGGGGGAGCCAATGCCTATGGGAGGTGAGAAGGGGCAAGTATGGTGGAAGCTTCTAGTAACATCCGTTGTTTATTTTGGACACACATAACATGTTCCAAATATTGATGACAAGGTTCATTTTCTCTTCATTTTCCACATCTTGTCTTTCACAATGCACATGTGGAGTTGTTTAATGCTTGAGTTCCAAAAATTATTTTGGAAGATCACCTAATGTAGTCTTTTAATTGGTATGACACCAATCAACTCTTGTTGGATCAACGACAAATCATGATTTGAGTTCAATGCTAGTTCAACTACAAGTTCATGCCACTATGAGTAGTTGGAGGAAAATATTCAAATTAGGCTAGATGTGCAACAACAATCAACTTGTCATTCTTGGTACAAATTAACAATTGTGAGGTAGATAACAACTTTTATTTGTTTGTGCACTTGTCCACCGATGGCAACCTTTTTGTGTTCACCAACAAGGATTCCATAGAAGCTTATGATGCAATGCAAAGAGCCAACTCGTTTAGCTACTTTGAAATAAATATGGATGTGGAAGGGAATGGCAAGTACTTAAGTTGGAGATTGTGTGCACCTTGCACAATGCAACAAATGTTTTGAACAACAACGACTAGTGACATTAGTCTTCAATGCCTTCCCAAACATTCTTCAACTTCAACTTAACAACTACATGAATAAAAAGTGGAACATTGATATTTGTTTTCAAGCTTTCAAATTTCTGCCCATGACAATCCAAGTTTTTTCATGTCTGTTTGGTAGCACTTGAAACCGCCATCAAGTTTACCATATGATGTCTTTGAGGATCTTCTCATTTTCTACCCTTGGAACCCTTATGCATCTAATTATGGTTGCAATGTAACATGACATTTGTTCAAGCTTGAGGATTGTAGTTGTTCTTGAAGATTAAACAAGTGATTTCTGGTGTTTTGTTTTTATTCAAGTGGTGACACAAGAAATGGTGGGTGGTGGGTCAATTGGGCTTCTAATTGTAGTGATTTAAAACTTCTCATTTGCTATATGGGTTATAAGGTGTTGGGTTACTTGCTAGAATCTCTAGAAAGTTGCAAAAGAAAACCCATGTTATGGTTATGCTAAAGCCAAAATAACAACAAATCAGAATGAAAGGTGATGTGATACAAGTAGAACATTATTCAATTTCATTGTGTTATTCTAGAGTTTTTTCTCCATTTCGTATATGCAATCAATGCCAAAATCTACAAGAATTATGCCAACAAGTAATTCATGAAAATCTAGTCCATGCATTAAGTTTGAACTTTGATTAGAAACTAAATATGTGGGTGATTGTCACCGTTCCAACTAGTCTTATCCTTTTTTTTTGGGTGGGTTTTTTTTGTTCTTAAAAGTCAATTTTCCTAAATTTGTTTGTTTATTGATATCTTGTTAGGCTTGAAATATTTTCAAGATTTTTGACTATGTTGACTCTATTGAGTGTATGTTTATTGTGAACATGTAATTGAGGTTTGTTTGTTTGTCTTAAGGTAGACAAAGATAAGGAAATCTTACTAAATGCTAAAAACCCAAAATAAGATTGGAAAGTTGGTTATTTTTTCTACTAATGAGGACAAGGAAAATATCAGCATTATAGACCTAACATACTTGGTTGTATGTGTTGGCACTAGTGGTGGCAATGGTTTTACAAAGAAATTGTTTTCAACTTAATTGTCATAGGAAAGATCTTTTACAATATTAATTTGTGTAGTATTGATGATGTTGTAAAATTGTACATTCCAAGTAGCATGCACATGAACAAGCAAACAATAATGCCCACAATTCTTCATATTGGATTCTTCAAAGAGTTTGTAAGGAAAATTAATTCAGATTGGAGAGGAAGTGTGAAACTTCACAATGTGATTATGATAAAATATTTTGAGTATTATTCTTTGTTTGTTCACTTATTTTCATTGTGTGTAAATGGGTGCATAAACTTGAATATAATACAAAGGGTTTTGCCATTGAACTTATTTTGAAATGTTTGCAAATGGTCCCTTTGTGCAAGAATAAAGGTTTAATGTATACCTTTTTAATGAAAAAATATTTTAAAATGATTATGGAACTACTTGATCATGGTTATAGTGAGTTGTGTATTTACAAAGCTATGAAATGGATAAGCATGTGCCAAGGGAACTAGATGACAATTGTGATTCTTTTGCATAAGTATTAAAAGTTTTTTTCCTAGCAATACATTAGATCTAAAAGCTTGAATTGTTGGAGTTTCATTATGAGAATATAATTGTTTTTCAACTAGGCTTGCAATCTAGTTTTAGTTGTAATTTTGAATTACAATAACCACTTGCAATTTAATGTTTTTTAACAACTTGAATGTTGTCAAATGAGTTGGAAGAATTACAATGACACAACTCACCATATATGAAATTGTATACATATGTAACTTGTGCAACTATGTTCTAACTTTATCATTGTAACTACTATGCCATTACATTATAACTATTGTGCCACTACATTGCAATTATTGTGTAATTACATAGGCAACAATGTGTTAATGTGACAATGATGTGTTAACAAATCATCAATGGACATGTGGAAATTTTAAATTTTATTTTGATATTTAATATTTTCTAAATTAAATTTTAATCATTCAACTTAGGATTGATAAGATGTTGAAGTGTGGTGCTTAGGTCAATAGGTGGGTAGGCATTACTACCTATATTTCCTAGGCTAGGTATGTAATTAAGCCTAGGTAGATAGGTAGGTAGGCTTAGGCTAGGTAAACCTTCATTTGGGATAATCTTATTTTATTTGGATTTAACCTTTAAAGCCAAACCTTATTTTATTGGTTTATTCCAAATGTCACTTGTTTTTTAATACTCTTAGTGCACTTATTTATATATTTTACAAACTTGAAAGGTATAACAAACAATATGAGATAAAAAAATTAGTTGCATCTTAATTGTAATTCACTTGCAACTAATACAAGATAGTTAGGTTAGTGAACAAACACTTGAACTTTTAAAGAGCTTTAGATATTAATAGATTGTCCTCTTTTTTTCAAGTGCAAATGATTTTTTTAGACTTTAACTTCATGTACCCACAACCATTTAAAATTTTAATAAATATAATAAATGAAAAAGATATGGTTGTAAAAAATAAGTAGGGCTAATGTTTGGTCATTAATTTTATTCACACTTAAGGATTTAGCACATTAATATTCTTCATGGTTCTTCTGTGTTGTTCATTTACCTTTGGAGCTTAAATAATTAATGTTGATTTTAATTTTTCACACCCATATTATTTTAGATTGTTAAAAAAAAAGAAAAAACAAGGAAGATATGAAGTTTACAAATAAAATGTCATTTAAAAAAACACTATGTGATTTCGACATGCTTTGTGTTTTTTCTATGTTGTTCCTTTGCCTCTAAAGTCAAAACATATAATGTAGAACTTACCTACATATAATTATAGATTATACCATGATATTAATAATAATAATAATAATAATATTTATTTTATATTAATTTTTATCGATAATTGTAAAGATGTTGTTAATGAATGTTTTATTTATTCCAATTGTATCGTAGTTGTCACAAGTGAATTTTCTACAACTTGCTAAGAAAGTCAAACATGGTTGATCAAATATATATATATATATATATAATGCATACATTCATTTGTATACATGTCCATCTTGGGACTAACATGCAACTATAATATAATTCCACAAATTTTTGATGTGATATTATTTTTTTAATTCCCCATATTTCCATGGGATAGTTGTAACATAGTTATAAATTAATTGTTTCAAAGCTTTAATTGCAGGGTAGTGAGGTTTCCATGAACACAATTTCTCATAGTGTTTGCATTTAGAAAAAATCATGTAAAAATTAACATAGGTCAAGCAAAGTCTTAAGAGATCACTAAACCTTAGATCCTATGCAACAAGAAGACGTCGATAGACTTTCAAAAAATGTAACACAAGGTTAAAAAAAATGAGAAAAAAATGTTAAGTATCAACTATGCCAAAATGTTGTTTTACAATGGGAGAGCAATACAACTTTTGAATGAAAATTAAAACTTGAAAGGGCGTTCAAAGCTTTGTTCCTACTTTTGTGACACCATAGCCCTTCTAATCTTGTGCATTTAAAGTATTTATCAAGGGGAAGCTATAGAGCGTGGGCAATATGTGAGGGGAGAAAAAGGAAAGTACTTGAAGTGAATTTGCATTATTCTTTAAGTATGATTTATTTATTGTTTTTGATCATGTGTAGAAATTGATCATGCACAAAAATCATTTCACTTCTTTCTAGCATGGTCTTTCAACTTGAAAATATTCATGATATCACTAAGGGCAGATTCTGAAACTATAGTATTTAGATCCATGTCCAAACATTGTTGCATGATAGTTCTTGTATCTTTTTTATGGTTTAAATCATTATCATCAGGCTCAATTGGATCACAAGTCTTTATTTTTTATATATTGATATGATGAAAATAAAACATTAATTAAATTCATTCCTAATGTTTCCATCTAAAAATTTGGATTAAAGTTTTGAAATAGGACTGTCTATTCCTAACCTTAGCAAATCATCGTATTTTTTTCACTAAATTGTGTCCATGCATAAAACAACCAGGCACAAACATGAGGTTTGATTACTAACATTTGAAAATCCACTTTTGTATTTATTTTGTTCAACAATTGTTCTTAGATGATTAAGGACGTTTACATATGGAATTGTTGTTTGAAAGAATGTTTAAACGGCCATTGGGGGATTACATTTGTAAATGGAAGTTTCCCCATACAATTTACAAATATGAACAACAAACAAACAGGGTATTTTGATTTCATTTAGTTTATGAATTCAAAGCTTTTATGAATATTATAAAATCAAGGAGCCAAATCATCTTTTGTTCCTTTGGCAAATGTAGTTCTTGCATTTGGTCCTTCATGTAAGGAATCAAAATCCTTTCAACAAATTGTTGGCAAATTTCAAGTGTGGACCAATGATTAACAAAGTACATAAGATGAAAGCTTGTTATTAGACAAAAGATTTTTCCTATAGTTCTTGGAAGGAGACATCTAATTGTTGTTCCTATGAAAATAATTCGCACATGCAAGAAATTTCCATTATTCAAAGATGATACTAAAGATGTAATTTTTCTTTTGTCCTTGATCCCCAAAACATGTATATATTTTTCTCTTTCATTTCCCATGTTTTCTTTCCTTTTGGTAGGTGCGATAAAATTGAATAAACAATAATTTCTTTTAATTAAACAAGCTTTGTGTTGTAGTTTGGGAATTGGTGATGTACCATGATGTAGATTATGATTTGCATGGGATCCTTGGCAATATTTTCTTTTCTTGTTACTATATTCTATTTTTTGAAAAGCTTTCAAAGATGACTAGTTTTGGGAGAAGGTTTTGATTAAATCGGCTAGTACTTCATGACTTTTGGAGAGGATGTTAATTTTATTCTTGGAGATTCACAATAAAGTGAGACTATTTTTCCTATTGCATTGTGTATCCTTGTCAATTCTATGGGGTTTGGGTATTTAGGTGATGATTTAGTTGGTTGAGAAATAATAGTTTCATGTGCATCTTTTCATAGCACTTTGTCTATCTCTAAGGAGTAAAAACTTATATTATAGTTAAATTTATAGGTCTTGGAATTGGTGGGATGTTATGGAATATATAACTTATGATTTGCTTTCATGAGCAATTTTTTTGTTTAAAAGGGTTGATGAATATGATATGCACCATATCATTCAAAGAGGAGATCAAAAAACCAATAAATATATAAGTAGTTTTGACTAACATGTACTTGGGGTGTTGTCAAATTTGATTTATATGTAGGGTGTTGCCATCATGGTTTTTTTTAACAACATAAGTTTATTGTTGCCAACTTCAATACTTCAATTGGAATAACAAAGATGGCATGTGTGGTAGATATAAACATCTTTGTACACTTGGTAGAATATTATTGGAGTTCCACAAAATACCATTGTAGTTGCAAAAACAACTAAGTTATCATCAATTGATGGATGCAACCAAATTCTAGATCACACAAGCTCATTTTTCATCTATATTTTCAACTAAAGATTCTATAGTCATAAGTTATAGTTGCACCTATGACTAAACTTTAGTTCAAACCTCATGTAGTTGCATATGCGACTAGCATGACTTGCAAATATAGTGACTCATAGGATTGATTCTTCTATTGTCACAAAATAAGTTAGTTTGCATATCAATCACATCATAGTTGCAAACATATGTTTGGGACAAACATTTCTTCTAGTGGAGGTAGGAGTATTACAAAGGCATTGAAACTTCATTTGCCTTTCATTATATGCATTCAATGTTTCATTATCAATTGTATTAGTTGTGGGTTCCACACATCACATGTACTCCATTTTAAGATGTAACCATTGTTTAATTTTCATTGAGGTAAGCAGTTACTTAAATTGATGTTGAATTTTTTTTATTAACTTGTACAACAATATTCTTAATGTATTATGGGAACATTTGACAAAATTTGACATAAATCTAATGGGTGTGGAGTACTCAAAAACATTTCTAAAATAGCATAACTAGTGTTTTTCACTACTTTAAAAACTTTTAAAAAGACTTGAAAAGATTTGAAAATGAAAAAATTATGATTTAAAAAAAAAAATCCCTTTACATTATAAAATAATCCACCATCCTTTGGGGCTATAAGAATGTTTAAAAAAAAATTTAAATCATGATTTTAAACATATTTTGCGGAATATTTTTCTTTTAAGGATTCAATCTTTGGTGCAAATGGTTCCTTTTATTCAATTTGGACTTAGGTATAGTATCTATCTTACACAGACTACTAGTAAAACGGCCTCTTGTAGGCATTAAAATGCCTTTTGCTCTCAGCATCTTGTGGTTTACATATTTTTGGGTTATCATGATGTTGGCTTCATGATTTTTATAATGGGTAAGGCCCATTGTTGAAGGACATTCCAAAATTGTCCAAGGCCATACTTTGCTACCACCTCATTGTAAGCACCTAGTGAACCTTGGTGCCTACCTTACATGCTCAAATTACTATTGTATATAATATGTTCATTTTTCAATATGAGGCCAATCATTTTATCAAAGATCCCACCCTTTTATCATACCACAGTGATATACGTTTGTACCATGTCCACATATATCAATTGTTAGGGTATGAATTTGGCACATGAATATTCATATTTTAAAACGTATATGAATGTATGGTACATGTATTACATGTTTTGCATTCATATTGCAAAATGAGCACTCATATGATATTTGAATTTCATTCATATAATTTATGAATGAAATTCATAAATTATATGAATGAAACGTCAATACCCAGACCAGAGAGATCCATTTGACGACAATTACCTAGTTGGTTTGAGCAAAACACTCCTGTTGTCTAGGCAAGAAACTAAGTACAAAGCTACCGCTTTCTAATTAGCTGAATGCATCAATTCAGGCAGTAAGCTGCACAGTGTCAACTGTTTCCCTAGCTGTTGACCAAATTAAACCCTAAACCCTAATACAACTTCTGAAACTTTCAAATTAAAATTTAATTTTCTTTCAAAAGTGGCCATGCATTTTTTTCTTAATTTGGATAGTGAACATCTGGAATCAGTGATTTATTTATTTATTTATTTTTGTGGCAAGATTTTTCTAATTTTTTGAAAAATTTCTTTTTTCAGGAAAAAAACTTGAGAAAAGAAATCTTTCTAATGTAAAAACATGTTTTTCCAGAAAAAAGTTTGCCTACTATATGTTTGAGTATTTCTTCCCAGGAGCTTTCAAAGAGCTTTTTAATGTTTTTGATGAAAGTTATGACCATGAAACATGACTCATGCAAATGAATGTAATACACATGACTCATCAAAATGACATAACACGCATGACTCATCAGAATGACATTATTACACATATGACTCATCAAAATGATGTGATGCATATAATGTTTGATATTCATACATTCATCCATGCATGCATGCATGCATCCATACTTAGTAGTTCCATATGTGGCAAATCCAAGTAAGTGCAACTTTTTTGCCTGTTCCAAAACTAAACAAGTGGATGAGATTGGAATACATCTTTTAATTTGTCCTATACATAGTGGATGGAACTCTTGGTTAGGGATGGAACTTTTGTTTTGGGTTTCATCCACCTTCTTTCCCAAACTTTCGGCAAAGGTTAGGGGTAGTGGATTCTTATGAATAAGGGAATTTCTGCCAAGGTTGTTCCCTATGTTCCCAAGGGTAAATAAAGTTCGCATATGTTATGGGGAACATGAGGGAACCCTAAAACTGCCTAGGGATTCCAAGTTCTAATTTATATACCTAATTCTTTTGTACTCCTACGTATTTTTGTACAAGATCGCAATTTAGGTATTTTCATATGATACGTAGCTAATACACACATGTATTCTCGTTCTCCCGTCTTTCCCGTATTCTCCCGTATCCGAGTACGCCCATCTTCCCGTATTCGCGTACGCTCGTAGGGTGCCGAAGCACCCTGCGCGTACTCTGAATGCGGTGAGCCTGCGGAGCTAGACATTCAGGCGAGCAATTTAATAATGCGATGCACATATGCCTGAGATTTCCGGATTGCACCTCTCGTGAATTTGATATGAGACTCGTGGAACGATTGTTGTTTGGGAATTATTGTTTGGTGTACATACGGGAATTCTTCTTTCCAGTTTCTCTTCTTGTTGTGTCCAGCTTGCCAGGAGTTTTGCCAGGTACCTGGATACTCTTCTCTGTTTTCTTTTTGTTTTCTCTATGGTGCTTGTTGCAAACTTTCGTAAAATCAAAACTCCATTTCTGGTCATCGGATTGTGTACAGAACCAAGAACCAAGTTCGCTCTTCAGATGTTTTGACTGTGCCGCTCATTTCTTTCTCGAAGGGTAATTCATTGTCTGCGATCTTGCTTGGTTTGACGCCTCTGGTACTCCTTTCTCCTAGTACCAGCATCCCGACAAAGATTGCACTTTAGCGATTGTAAGAACAATTTAGGATTATTCATTTGCTGCATACATTTTACAAGATTGTATGACTTCCATACAATTTGTGTTTCTCGATCATTATATCTGTGTATTGTTCATGTAAATGTGATGTTGCACGCATCATCGAGTTCTTGTTTGCCATGAAATTCAAGTATATTGTTTGTTGTTCTGGTGGCTGCATTGCATATTGAAATATCTGTAATATGGAGTCACCTACTTGATTTGGTTAAAGAAATGCAGATCAGAGACAAAGGCTCTTTATAGAGTGTTTTAAGTACTAGGACTTGTAGTAAAGAATTGTGAAGAAGATGGATTTCAAGAGCATTATGCCAGCGCAATTAATGTTTGAATATGGTAATTACCTTCTTGGTTGTTCTTGCTGAGACAGAATGAGAGTCCATAATTCAGGTTCTGACAGGTGCATTTGGCTTCCAACTTCTTTCTGTGAAAGTGCATGAATTTCACATTTTGTGTCTAATGCAAACCTGTTCTCTTATGTGAAGCCAACAGCAATCACAGTCCTGAAATTACATGACTTGAGAGCTCGAACAGGTCCTTGTATCTGAAGGTGGCATGAATTCTACCCCTTTTGTACAAGAGGATCAGGTTTGTACAAGAGGTCCCCTAGATAAATCCTAAAAGAATCTTGGTTAGGTTTTGTGCCAGCCAGCACACAGGACAGTAGATATGTATTCTTGCTGAGCCAGGTCTGGCTGAAAGTAATAAGACAGAGGAAATTATGCAGTCTGAAGTCATGCTTTCATTAGCTTATAGTGTGACATCTGTAGCTTCCTCTTCTAACAGGAAATCCTCTCACAATTCCACTGATTTTCATCTTGGTGTGCCAATATGCCATTCAGAACCTTGAGGTATACACCTTTGTTTAGAATCAGCTTGTTGAACAAATTGTTATGTTGACTTCCCAAGCTCAGAATTGATTCATTCTGGGACAGCACATGGATCTGGAGATCTGGATCGTTTCCAATTTGGCATCAGTGATGTGGAAGCATCTTCTTGCAGGATTAAGCAACATCAGAAGTAATTTGTCCAAAATAAAAAAGGTTTGAGGGATGAGGTTAGTAAAGGCAAATGCACTGTCTCAATGTACAAAAACCTTGACATTAGTCATGTTGTAGAGGCACAAATTGGAAAGTTCTGGACTAAGTTCTGTGCTTTTGTCAAGGCCTGTTTTCACAGCACATCTTTGTCCAACAGGAATCTGTAAACAAAATTCTGGAGTAGTAAAAAATTAGAATGAGCAAATCTAGAGAGTTGTCAATTTGAGCACATGGTTTGAAACTCTAGAGGATAGTGTGGTACCTTTTCTGAGAGTTGGCTTGGTAGTTTGAGTTCAACTGTTAGAGAAAGAATAGCATTCATGATCTGTGATGATCAGCTAAAGTCTGACTAGTGTTGTAAGACTTTTTCTATTTCAGACTTTGTATTGGAAAATTGTTACTTGTGCCCAGGCCATGTATTGGATACAATCATGACCTAAAAACCTATTCCAACCACCAGCTTATTATTCTGCTAGTCATGTACCTTTGTACATAATGTAGATGCCCTGACCCTATTCTAATATGATTGTGATCAAACTCCAAGGTAATGACCTTTTTCACCTGACCCAGTGTACTGTCTGTAACATGGCTTGTCAGCTAATCTGTGTTGTGAGTGGGCATGTAGTCAGACATTGTTGTGTGACAAGAGGGAGGTGTGGCAGTTTCAACAGGCCATTATTGAGGAAACATGAGGACTCTGACTGCCTACACGACAAGACAGACTCTCCTGCCTTCCTTGATGGTCTGATTTAAAACCCTTCTACCCTTTTTGTCACCTACTTCATAGGAGTGTTTCTGTACTTCACTGGAATCTTTATGAACTGAATTTCATTCAAAGAATTGGCTCTCTCAGTGGTTGCCCATTAAATAGAAAGGTATTGGAATATTTAATTGTATATATAGATTTCATCTCTCTGTTTCCTCCAATACTTCTGGCATAAATAAAGGGAGGAGGGGAGGGGGCCCTCACATCTGCTCATAATTCACAGTACTCTGCCCAGTGGGTGGTAGTAGCTAGAAACTGTCTTCATTGTTCAACACATAAATACTCTATTTACCTTAATGTCTGTCATGTCTTACTTCTGACAGCATTATCTAGAGGGCTTTCAAGTTGCCAGCATTTAATCCAGTGTCCAACTCTGAGAGAGAGAGATTGAAAAAGAGCCCTCAAGCTGCCCGACGCTAATCCAGTATCCAACTGAGAGAACATGGTTCTTTACAATAAATATACAAGAAGTGATCTAGTGATCTCCTTCTGCAGAGATAGTGAAGCTGTAGTACACTCAAGAAACTTAAGTGAACATTTGAATTCAAACTAGACACAGGAAGCTTTTAAAAAGCATCTTTTCTTCTGTCCTGCACAAAATTTTCCAATGCACTTCATTCATTCAGAAACAAGAAGCAAAAAATCCAAAAGCCAATCCTCTTTTCACTTCTGCACAAAATTTCCAATGCACTTTCATGCAGCCAGGCACAACTCCAGGTGTGGGACTCAAATGTATTTCCAAAACATCAAAAAAAGAACGATCAAATGGCACTCAGCTTGCTCACGCACACACTAACCCACTCCATCAAAAATGTTGGAAGCAATGAATCATCAAATTGGATTGTACATCATCTGGAGCCAGAGTTGAAACAACACAAAATGTGGAAAATTTTCAAATGAGCCCAATTCGAGCAATGATGGTGGGAAGGGGGGGTGGGGTATAAGAACAAATTGAAACTCTTAAGGCTGCAAAGTAAAAATCTCTAAAACTGTTTTTTGCATAGCAAAATTTGAATGTGGGGGGTTGGGTAGAGATCAAGGGAAGGAGAGAGGAAGGAAATGAGAGAGGGGATGTCATCCCTCCTCCTCCAAATTGCGACCACAATTCCAAACTCTAAAAAATCATGTTACCAAAATGATGAGTGACAAAGAAAATTTCTCAATTTTCTTTTGCTCCTCTGAAATGTGTATTGTTGCTGTTGTAACTCTCTCCTCTCTCCAAGCTCTCCTCTTGCCTCTCCTGCTCTCCCTGCTCCTGCTGCTGTTCCTGTTGTAATTGCTGTTGCTGCTCTGAAGTGCTTGCTACTTTGGAGTTTTTGAACCACCATTTACAAATATCATTGCTCGCTCCTTGTGACATGAAGGAGAGTACTCGTACCCCTTTCACAAGAGTAAACAAACAAACAAACACTCTTTGGTCACAAATTGTTCTTCTGCTGCTGCCTCTTCTTCTTTCAGTTTGCCCCCTTGTCTGACATTTGGTGTTGAGGTTGTGAGAAATCCTGCTTTTTTTTCTTTTTTTTTTTTTGGGATTATGTTTTTGGTTGGTTTCCCATCTGTCTGTCCGGTCTGTCTGTCTTTCTTTCTTCTGTGTTGCAAAATGTGGGATACCTATGCGAGATTCAATGCTTGCATTTTGTGACTGGCGAAGAAGCTGTGGGGTCTGAATCTAATGTGCTTTTGGTTTTATGCTTCCATCAGTTCCCTTTGCCGCCGCATTTCCAGAACTTTTTTGTGGGAATTGGAATGCTTGTGAGGAATGTAAGCTGGGCTGGAAGCAGGTCTGTACTCGGGTAGAAGTCTGCCAGACTTGTATCTCACTCCACAAGCATTGCACAGAGTTTTGGGTCCCATGGGTCCTGTTCTCCATTGGGGTGTTCTTTGTGTCTGGCAATGCTGGCATCGCAACACAGCAGCTGAATCTCCAGCTCCCCCCTGATGATCCTGCTGTTGCTGCTGGCACCCAGACGACAACTTCCTGCTTTGTTTGGGTTTGTGGAAAAAGTTGCCAGATTGCCATTCCTCTCCATCCTCTACTGTGTCTTCATCATCATCATCATCATCATCTTCTTCTTCATCTTCTCCTGTGTTCCATTGTGATGGAGCTATGGAGATTTCATTGGTACCACATGAGGTAGTGGTTGTTGTTGTTGTTGCGGTAGAGGACAGAATCATGCCTGAAGTCCATTTCTTTCCTCCCGCGCTGCTGCGTGACCTCTTGCTTCTAGCGCGTCCAGGTACTGTTACTGCTGTACAGAAATGGTCGAGACTGTGTTCACTGCCTGTACTCGTGAGCTCCGAGGATGTCGCACTGGTCTGCTGCTCCAGCACAGACACGGGACTCGTTGCCTTCTCGTACTTCTGTTGCTGCTGCTGCTTGGTGAACAAGAATGCCGCCGAGATATTCTCCATGCAGTCGTTCTCCTCTATCGAGATCACACTCCCCGCGTCGCTCATAGACCATGTTCCTTTGCAGCAAGACGAGTCCGGCACGACGCCCGTGGTGGCCACCGGGAATGAATCGTCCAGAAACCTTGAGGCCCACTCCAGCTCTTCCAGATCGTCATACTGCATGCGTCCGCACGAAAACAGCTAGTCAGCGACATGGGAGAGACATGAGTACTCTCACTCGTGCGTGCGATGCCGAGACCAAACTGCAGCCAAGCAGAGAAGCACCAGCTGCTGGTGCAAGCTTTGCAGCTTTGCCCTAGGACTAGTCTCTTTGCAAAATCTCGACAGAACTGCAGCTACCCAATGCAGCAGCAAGCTTCTACAGACAACAATACTGTGACATGCAGGGAGTTCGGGACTTACAGGGACGCAGAGGTCCGCTTCGAATTCTTCTTCTTCTTCTACCTGCTGTGGTTTTCCAGTACTGTGATGGTGATGGTGATGCAGCTGCTCTGCTGTTGCTTTCTCTACACAAGAGGCTGCTGGTGCCTGAAGGTGATCAAAAGCCTCGGCTTTCTGCTGCACAGCAGCCGCCGAAGATGGAACAGGCGCTGGTAAACTACTACTGCAGGAGTTTACTGCAAGCAGACTATCTGCTTCGGTTCCTATCGGCCCGGCTATGTCTTCGTTGGAGAAATCCAGCAAGTCGTCAATCTGGAATACGTCTACAAGGGCGGCGCTGCCGGCAGTTGCTGCATCCGCGCCCGTGGGAACCAGCAAAGGTTTCTGTTGCTTTCTCAGCTGAGGACACTCAAATGCCGCCAGCCCAGTTGCTGGTAGTAGGAGAGCTGCCGAGTCCATAACTGCAGTCTCGAAGCAGCTGCAACTGCAGGAACAGCTTTCTCCTCTAGCCGCTAGTCTCTCTAGCCTCTAGCTCCAAGCTGCTGCCTGACCAGCTTGCGGCGCCCCAAGTCGCCCGCCCCGAGAGAGAGACTCGTTTCCAGAATCTCGCGCAACAAACTTCGGCAGCTCCTTCTTCGCGCTACAAAATGTACATGAATCAAGCTTCTTCCTCCAACAAATGCAGGTGAAGAGAATCCGTTGCTACAAGCTGTGCACTGCAGACAACACATTCACGTAGCTGGAGAATCCGTGGCGAACTGAGCTACACCCCATTTGAATGCAAATCCTTTTGCATACAACTCTCGCTCAATTCACTTGAAGCTCACCCAAAACACAACCGACACGCGACATTCAACCTCAAAAAGCTCGACTAGAGAGAGAGAAACAACACAACACCCACGGGCTGCTGAACTAGAAGCTGAGAAAACTTGCGCGCTGCCAGGTCTTTCTTCTTCTTCTTCTGCAGCTTATGTCAAGGGGGAGAGAATTTGTAAATGCAGCACTAGCTACCTGATACAAAACTTCGAAGCTGCTGTAAGTAAGAAGAGACTTGGTGAGGATCCGGGATGTGCACTAGCAAGCTACTTGTGGGGAGGAAAAAAAGAACGGCAACAACAAGATTCCAAACCAAAAAGGCTCTAGGCACTGCTGCAGAGGGACAGTGTTTTATTGGGAAGTCAAGACTAGAGATGCTCCAAATCAATCAAGAGTGGGTGCAAGGGAAGGAGAAGAAGAAGATTGTGTGTCCAGAGACTGAAGCCAAAGTGGGTGAAAAACAAAGGGCTAAAGAAGCCAGAGCTTGCACTACTGCGTGAGTGAGTGAGTGAGTGAGTGAGTGAGGCTCCAACCAGCAAGCAAGTAAGCAAGAAAAAACACTGAAGCTTGGTGAGGAGAAAGCAAACAAAAGCAAAAAAACAAAAAAAAAGGTCCGCAGATTACAATACAAAACGAGTGAAAACTTGAGAGAGAGAGAGAGAGAGAGAGAGAGAGCGGAAGACAAGTTCCAAAGGAACTAAGGGCTTGGGTTGTGCGAAGGAAGGGA